>ERZ773139.62-NODE-62-length-135284-cov-7.731544_pt1 | contig 135284 bp, 100 predicted proteins | sample MGYA00580854_ERZ773139 | MGnify/ENA primary metagenome ERZ773139 (study PRJEB29015, sample SAMEA2737809) | human gut metagenome | biome: human gut; feature: human-associated habitat; material: faeces | place: China | collected 2012 ...
TAATTCAAGAAACATTAGAGAGAAAGCGAAGTATATCAAAGAAAAAGGAAAATGGGAATTAGTCAGAGAGCAATACAAGAAATATAAAAATAAGTATTTGACATCAAATGACTATAACCATTCTTCCTTTATCTGCTATATTGAAGCAGTAAACAATGTCTATAATTCAAGAGGACGTTGGAAATAAAATTTAACATTCTTTTATATCGTCACTTAATTAAGTGGCGATTTTTTATACCAAAAAGGATAAAAAAAGTCGTCACGAACGATATGAAGTCCGTGAGGAAAAAAATCGGGGTCCCCGGAAAGCGTAAGCTTTTTGGGGAGAGGAGGAACGACGGAATAAGTGAGCTGATGACTTTTATCTAAGCAATAAAAAAGTCGTCACGAACGATATGTAGTCCGTGACGACGATGGCGCAGCGGGTGGGATTTGAACCCACGGGTGATTGCTCACACGATGGATTTCGAGTCCATGCCGTTATGACCTCTTCGGTACCGCTGCATATATAAACAGTAGATATATTCTATACTGTTTTTATTCTTTTGTCAATATTGCAAGTGATTTTATTTTGTGATAAAATAATTCTAATACATACTATGGAGATAAGTTATGGTAGCAATTATTGATTACGGTGCGGGAAATCTGTCGAGCGTGAAAAAAGCGCTTGATTATCTCGGCGCTGAAAGTGAAATCACGCAGGACAAGGAAAAAATATTATCGGCAAGTCACGTTATTTTGCCCGGTGTTGGCTCGTTTGGTGACGCTATGGAGTCGATGAGAGAAAGAGGTCTTGTTGATACCGTGAAGCAAGCGGCGAGAGAAAAAAATTTTCTCGGCATTTGTCTCGGCTTGCAGTTGCTTTTTGAAAGCAGCGATGAAAGTCCCGGTGTTGAGGGCTTGGGAATTTTAAACGGTAAAATCAAAACCATTCCCAAAGATAACGGACTTAAAGTTCCGCATATCGGGTGGAACAGTGTTTCGCTCAAGCAAAAGGACGGAATTTTTAAAAATATTGATGACGAAAGCTATTTTTATTTTGTTCATTCGTTTTATCTTGACGGTGCTGACGAGGATGTTGTTGCAGGGGTTACGCAGTACGGCGTGCCAATTGAGTGTGCGGTTCAAAAGGGCAGGCTTTGTGCGGTGCAGTTTCACCCTGAAAAAAGCAGTAAATCAGGTCTTGCGCTTTTAAAGAATTTCTTAAATACGGAGGTAGAATAATATGTACGCTAAAAGAATTATTCCTTGCCTCGATGTGAAAAACGGACGAGTTGTAAAGGGTGTTTCGTTTGTTGATTTAAGAGATGCGGGTGACCCGGTTGAATGTGCGGCGGCTTATGACAGGCAGGGTGCGGACGAGCTTGTTTTGCTTGATATCACCGCCACTCACGAGGGCAGAAGCACAATGCTTGATATTGTTGAGCGTGTTGCGAAAACTGTGTTTATACCGTTCACCGTCGGCGGCGGAATAAAAACGGTTGATGATTTCAAGGTGCTTTTAAGAGCAGGTGCGGATAAAATTTCCGTAAACTCTGCGGCAGTTCGCAATCCCGATTTGATTAATGAGGCTTCGTATAAATTCGGCGCTCAGTGCGTTGTTTGCGCAATTGATGCAAAAAGCGACGGCAAAGGCGGATGGGAGGTTTACCTAAACGGCGGCAGAATCCCGACGGGAATTGACGCTGTCAAATGGGCTAAGGAGGCTGAGCAGAGAGGAGCCGGTGAAATTCTTTTGACCTCTATGGACAAGGACGGTCAAAAAACGGGCTATGATATCGAGCTTACACGCACAATCAGCGAAAATGCAGGCATTCCCGTTATCGCTTCGGGCGGGGCAGGCAAGGCGGAGCATTTCCTTGACGCATTCACAATCGGCAAAGCCGATGCGGTTTTGGCGGCAAGCCTTTTCCATTTTAATGAGCTTCCTATTCCGGAGTTAAAAAAATATTTAAAGGAAAATGATATCAGCGTAAGAATATAAATTAAACATTATAGGTCATTATAGGTCGAGATTTATTTGTTTAAATCTCGGCTTTTTTTATAAAAATTAGTAATTTGCGATTTTTTGTTAAAAATACTTTTGAGGTGTTTTTTATGCGAAAAATAGGGAAAACGGTAATTTTTGACAAGCCGCCTAAAATTATCGGTCACGCAGGTGTGGCAGGCAAAAAAGAGGGCGAGGGTCCGCTTGCCAAGGATTTTGATATGATTTTTGAGGATACAACTATGGGTCAGCAGTCGTATGAGCTTGCGGAGTCGGCAATGCTTCACGATGCGATTATCAGAAGTCTGTCAAATGCGGGAGTTGCGCCAAGCTCGGTCGATTTTGTATTAAGCGGCGATTTGCTTAACCAATGTATGGGTTCGGCTTTTGCGCTTAAGGATTTGGAAATTCCGTCAATCGGCCTTTTCGGCGCTTGCTCAACCATGGCGCTTTCGCTTTCAACGGGCGCAATGCTTGTAAACAGCGGTGCTTCCTGCGTTGTTTGTGCAACATCAAGCCATTTCTGCTCAAGCGAAAGGCAGTTTCGTTTTCCGCTTGAATACGGAGGTCAACGTCCGCCGACGGCGCAATGGACCGTTACGGGAGCCGGCAGCAGCGTTGTGTCAAACGAGGGCAGAGGTACTGAAATCAAGGCAGTTCAAATCGGAACTATTACCGACCTCGGCATAACGGATGCAAATAATATGGGTGCGGCAATGGCACCTGCGGCAGCAAGGACTATAAGCAGTTTTTTGAATGATACCGGAAGTTCGCCGGAGGATTATAATTTGATTTTGACAGGCGATTTGGGATACACGGGCAGTCAGCTTCTCTATGAACTACTTGAAAAGGAACACAATATTAAATTAAAAGGCTTTCATAAGGATTGTGGAACGCTCATTTTTGATTTAAAAAAGCAGGATGTAAATTCCGGAGGCTCCGGCTGCGGCTGCAGCGCAAGCGTGCTTTGCTCTCATATTTTAAAGCAAATGGACAAGGGGATTTTGAAAAAGGTACTTTTTGTTGCTACGGGCGCACTTATGTCTCCTACTTCAAGCAAGCAAGGCAATTCAATCCCGGGTATAGCCCACGCGGTTTTACTTGAGAGGTGAAAAAATGAAGCATTTTAATAATCTTCGCCTTTTAACATCGTTTAGAGAAATTTCAACCGTCCTTGAAATTATTGCAAAAGCCATGCGAATATTTACGTTTGTTTTGGTGATTTTGCAGGGCATTGCCTTAATTGCCGAGGCTAAAGGCAGTAAAATTAAAAAATTATAACAAACAAAATTAAGCGTTGGTGATTAGTCGTCCCAACGCTTTTTCTACGGCATATACTTTATATTGTTATAAGACAATATGTGAAATACAAGACATACTGTAACAAAAACACTGCTTTTTTGATATAAATAAGGACAAAGCAGGCAGGGATATTTACGGGATACCTGTTTTTCAGGCGAAACTGAACAATACCTTTGATATACTTAAAGATTACGGCGTGAAAGAAATTATCTTTGCGCTTCCTCCTTCAACGGAAAATACAGCAGAACTTTACGATTATTATAAAAAATCGAATTGCAAGATTAAAATATATGATTATCCGTCGTTTCAAACTGCCGGTAAAAAGCGACAGCTTCGTGAATTTGAGATTGAGGATTTGCTTTTTAGAAAGCCGATTGAGATTTATGACCTTGCAAAGAATATGATTAATCTTTCTGCCGCACAAAATATTGAAATTATTGAAACAGGTCTTCGTCCGGGCGAAAAGCTTTATGAGGAACTGCTTGTAAGAACTGACGAGTTGGATACTACGGAAAATGATTTGATTTTTGTTGAAAAGGAAAAGCCGATTTCTTACGATGAGGTCGAGCAAAAGCTCTCTGTTCTTAAAAATGCGGTCAATTCTAAGAATAACGACTTGGCAAGAGAAGCGCTTCGCTTTGTTATTCCTACATTTAAAAGTCCGGAAGAGGTTAATAAAAACGCAGAAGAATCAATGGAAATGAATATTGTTAAAACAATTTAGTTTTTAAACCTCGCACATTTAATTATAACAGTTTAACAACATAAAAAAACAGCACTCCAAAAGGGGGGTGCTGTTTTTTCTTTATATTTGATTATTTTACAAAATCTTGAGCAACCTCAGCAATATGCTCTGCCGAAAGACCAAACTGCTTAAGAAGTTCAACAGCAGGACCGCTGTGTCCGAATTCGTCGTTAACGCCGATACGTTTAACGGGAGTAGGGCAATTTTCGCTAAGGCAAGCGCAAACTGCCTCGCCAAGACCGCCGATAATGTTATGCTCCTCAACAGTGATAACTCTGCCGGTTTTCTTAGCCGATTTTATAACAAGCTCCTCGTCAAGCGGCTTGATTGTTGCAATATTGATGATTTCTGCGCTGATACCCTTAGCCTCAAGAACTTTGCCTGCTTCAATCGCTTCGTTTACCATAAGGCCGTTTGCGATAATTGAAACGTCTGAGCCTTCTTTGATAACTTCGCCCTTGCCGATTTCAAATTTATAATCCTCACTGTGGAAAACAGGAACAGCAAGTCTGCCGAATCTGAGATAAACAGGACCTTCATACTTATATGCTGCCTTTACAGCTTGCCTTGCCTCGATATCGTCAGCCGGGCAAATAACAACCATACCCGGAATTGAACGCATAAGCGCAAAGTCCTCGCAACACTGGTGTGAAGCGCCGTCCTCACCAACTGAAATACCTGCATGTGTTGCGCCGATTTTAACATTAAGATGAGGATAACCGATTGTATTTCTAACCTGCTCAAATGCTCTGCCTGCGGCGAACATTGCAAAGCTTGAAGCAAACGGAACAAGCCCCATTGTGCTGAGCCCTGCGGCAACGCACATCATATTTGACTCTGCAATACCGCAGTTGAAATGACGGTCTGGATATGCTTTTTTGAAAATTCCTGTTTTTGTTGCTGCTGAGAGGTCAGCGTCCAATACTACAAGCTTGTCGGCACCTTCGCTTGCCAATTCCTTAAGCGCATTACCGTAGCTTTCACGTGTAGCTATTTTCTTAATTTCTGCCATAATTACGCCTCCTCAATTTCTGCAAGCTTTGCTTTAAGCTCGTTCATTGCAATTTCATATTCCTCATCGTTAGGTGCTTTGCCGTGCCAACCAACCTGATTTTCCATATATGACACGCCTAAGCCCTTAACTGTTTTCATAATAATACCGAAAGGCTTACCTGAGCCGATATTTTCGTGGAAAGCATTAAATGCCTTTTCAAGCTCGTCAAAATCGTTGCCGTTAATTTTGATGACGTTAAGACCGAAAGCTTCCATTTTCTTATCAATAGGCTCAGCGTTCATAACGTCCTCACACTTGCCGTCAATCTGAAGACCGTTTACGTCAACGATAACGCAAAGATTGTCAAGTTTATATTGGCTTGCAAACATCATAGCTTCCCAAACCTGACCTTCTTCTATCTCGCCGTCACCCAAAAGAGTGTAAACATTGATATCCTTATCCAAATATTTAGCTCCCTTTGCCATACCTGCGGCAGCGCTGATACCCTGACCGAGAGAACCTGTTGACATATCAATTCCGGGAACGGTGTTCATATTAGGATGGCCCTGAAGGTATGAGCCAATATGACGAAGTGTTTTTAAATCCTCAAACGGGAAAAATCCTTTAAGTGCAAGCGCACTGTAAAGACCGGGTGCGCAGTGACCTTTTGAAAGAACAAATCTGTCACGGTTTTCCGCTTTAGGATTTTTAGGGTCAATGTTTTTCATCTCGGCAAAATATAAATATGCAAATAAATCAGCCGAGGAAAGACTTCCTCCCGGATGACCTGCTTTAGCCGAATGTGTGCCTTCGATAATGCCCATTCTTATTTTTGTGGCATTTAAAGAAAGCATTTTTTTAGTTTCTTTATTCATAACTTATAGCCTTTCTGCTTACAACGTAAGCTTTAAGTATAATATATAATATAAACCTCGCAAGGAGGGATTATATTAGAAATTCAATTATTTGTCCTGCTTGGTATAAAACGTATCAAGCACTAACTGCATAAGCTTATCCTTATCGGGATAAAACTCCGCATAAACAAAATCGGCATAATCTTTTTTCGTGCTTTCCTGCATATCGCCCTCAAGAGTTACGGTGTCGAAATTTGTAATACCCTTTGAAAGCATAAGAGATGCAAGATATGTTACATTGGAAAGCGAAAGATTAGTCGTGCTGTATTTGCTTGCGGTGTCATAAAGCCTTGTAACAACACTGAAATCTTGGGTAACGGCAGGAATAACCTGAGATGCAAAAGCCTTAACATATTGAACCTGCCTTGCGGTTCTGTTAAGAGAGGCATTTACAGTGTCCATATCTCTCTGCCTTACATATTTTTCAGTCATATCGCCAGTAAGCTTGATTTTATCGCCTTTCTTAATTCCAATGTCTTTAAAATCATAAAGCGAGTCAACGGTTACACCGCCGATTGAATCGTTAATCGGAGCAATTCCGTTAAGGTCAAGCGCAAAATATTTGGTGATAGGCACATCATAAAGAATACGGCTGATTGAATTTGCGGTATTCTCTGCTGATTTTGCCTTGCCGTCGCCGTAAGCGTAACTTAAGCAAAGCTGCATTTTTTCACTTCTGAGGAAAATTCCGCTTTCACTGTAAAGGTCAACGTCAACCATGGTGTCACGTGGGATGGCAATTGCCTTTGCTTTGCCTGTTTTTGTATTGATTGTAAGCAAAATGTCGGCGTCGCTCTGCCCGCCTGTGCCTACGCTTCCGTTGTCAAGACCTAAATCACGCTTGTCAACACCCATAAATGCAATTGCGATAACGTCGCTGTTATAAACATATTTATTGCCGTTATATTCAATTGTTTCCTGATAATTTGTTTGGTCAGGAACGTTTTTAAGCTCATTCTTACCTCTTGATTCAAGAAAAGCAAATGTGCCGACGAATGCAAGGATTACCGCTAAAATTATTGCAAGTGCCGAAATTCCGATTTTTGCCGGAATACTCATTTTTTTCTTGTGATGATGGTGGTGTGAAGAATGATGACTTGAAGAATGATGACTTGAAGAATGGGAATGATGCGAGCCGTCGGTGTGATGATGTGAGGAGTGATGATGCTCGCCTGAATGATGATGACTGCCTGATGAGTGATGATGTTCGCCTGATGAACTGTGCGCCGAACGATGAATTTCGCTTTCGCTTTTCGGAGTAATTTCAAAATCCGACTTTTGCGCCGTGTTCTCTTTTTTCTCCGTTGTCGGTACGTTTTCGCCAAACGAAAAATCAATTTTTTCTCCTTCGTCACTCGAATTTAACGTTTCTTCTATTTCATTTTTTATTTCTTCGCTGATTTGCTCCTTTTTAGGCAAAACGCTTTCACTTTCTTTGCTTTCCGAAGCCAAAATATCATCAAGAATATTGTCTAAATTAGGGTCAATTGGTTTTTTCATCTTTTACTAATTCTCCGCAAACTAAATATCTACTGCTTTTTTGGTTTGTAATACATGTTGAAAGAACAACGATTTTGCTGTTAATTCCAAGCGGTTTATCAAGCTGTGTTCTCACATTTTTAAGGCTTGACGACGGGTTTTGAATTGTATCCTGCCACTGCTTGATTGATTCTTCCTTGTTAAAGTCAAAGCTGTTAAGTATATGACGGTTGTCATATTTAAAGGCTGAAATAATTTGATACGTAAGCCTTCTTTCAGGGGTATAAATGTAAAAATATGGGTGAGAATTAAAGAAATCCTCTTTTTCAAAATAATGAAGTGTTGTAAAAAAAGTATCCGAATATCCGTTATGCCCGTAAATCACGGTCACAAAATCGTTGAAATCCTTGCTGTTGGCAGCCTCGGTATAAACCGCACCGCTTGCCGACCACGATTTGTCCTCCGCCTTATGCCTCAAATAAAAAGCGTCGTCTGTCTTGCTTTGCACAATGGGATAATCAACCTTTGTGCCGTCTATTTTTATATAAGCATAAATTTCGCTGTTCTTCTTTTTAAGAGATTTGAAATCTATCGGGTTTTTAACAGTGCTTTCAACGCTTTGAGATGCAGTTGTGTTTACAGTGCCGCTTTGCGATGGCGTTTCGTTTCTTTTTTGCAGATATGAGCCGCCGAAATAAACACCGACAAAAATCAGCACGAAAACAACTAAAAATATTACAATCAGCTTGATATTCTTTTTTTTCTTGTTATTAAGTTCGTTTTCTTTTGCATTTTCATTATCGTTCATTTTAATCACCGAGTAATCTCATTTTAAAACAAGTATAGTATATCATAAATCAAATAAAAATAATATAGTAATAATGTAAATTTATATTATTTTTATTACAACAAAATAAAAAACCTGCTTGCAAAAAGCAAACAGGTTTTTTATATGAATACTAATTAGTCATTTTCTTTCTTCTTTGTAGCTGCTAAAACTGCAATACCTGCACCTGCTGCTGCAATTGCACTTGCCATAACAGCACTTGATGCACCTGTTGCAGGAGATTTTGAAGAAGAATTCTTCTTAGGCTCTGTAGCCTTTGTTGTGTCTTTTTCAGTTGCCTCTGTAGTATCATCTGCAAATTCAACAACTGCGTTTACAACAACTGAACCGTTGTTCCAAGAAGTGATAGCCTTCTGAGAAATGAATGTGATAGTCTGTGAACCGTCAGCATTCAAAACCTTTGTATAATCTGTGCCTTCAGCAAGACCGAGTGCTGAAAGGTTATCTGTCCAGCTCTTGAAAGTGCCTTCACCGTTATAAGTGAAAGTAACCGACTTCTTAGTCTGAGCGTTTACGCTGTAAGTAACGCCCTGTCTTGCTTCACCGTTTACTGTAGTTTGAGCTTTGCCCTCTTGAAGAGTAGCTGCTGTAGGGCTGCTTACGTTAGCTGCCATAGCTGGAACGGTTACTGCAAACATAGATACAGCCATCATAGCTGCAATAACTAATGAAATGATTTTTTTCATAATTAATACACCTCAATCTAAATAATACAATTGTATCGGGATTTTAGACAATTATAACATTATCTTACCCAAAAGTAAAGCGTTTTTTAAAATTTACTGTATAAAATTATATATACACAAGGTATTGCGATACATGCTTTTTGTTTAGGATATATGTTGTATTTATATTAACCCTTTAAAAATAAAATTCATTGTGCTATACTGTTTATATTAACAAAGTCGAGGAAAATTTTATGCACGATAAACACAAAATCAGTATTAGAAAAAATTATGACTTATTGCTTGCACCGTTCATAACGGCGGCAATACTTCTTGCCTGTTTTATAATCGGAAAAATATATCCTTTCGGAAGCAATAATGTTGAATACTATGATATGGCGCAGGGAATTATACCTAATTTTTATCATATTTGGGATGTATTGCACACTAAGGATACGGCGCTTTGCTTTAATTGGTATTCGGGCTTAGGTGTTAACGATACGGCAAACGCTTCGCTGTCTGTATTTTGGATTGCGCTTCTTGTTTTGCCGAGGCGCCTTGTGGGAAAAGCGATGGGTCTTTATGTCATAATGACTTTTTCGCTTTCGGCTTTCACCTCTGCGATTTTTTTAAAAAAAGCAACTAAAGCCAAACCGTTTATGACAACTCTTTTGTCAATTTGCTATGCCTTTTGCGGTTTTTCCGTTATGTATTACACGAATGCATGGCAGGATACCGTTTTGCTTTTTCCTCTTTATATGCTCGCATGGTATGCGCTTATGAAAAAAGGCAAAATTTTGCCTTATGTATTAATGACGGTGCTTAATGTGCTTTGCGGATACTATGTTTTTATTTTGCTTGTTTTTTACGTTTTCTTTATGAGCTTTTTGTATATTAAAACAATAGACAATAAAGAAAACAGAAAAAGACGTGCCTTTGAACTCGGACTTTCAACCGTTTTGGGCTTTGGGTTATCCGGTGTTGTTCTTTTGCCTAAGCTTTCGCAAACTCTTTCAAGCGAAAGATTTTTGAGCGAAACGGGTTTTGATTTTTCACAAATCGTAAAACAGTATCTTGAAATCGTAAGAACTTATGTTTGCAAGAGTGACGATAAATGGGCAATGCTGTTTTGCGTTTCTTTACCGCTTGCCGTAATGATTTTGGGTATAATTAAAAACAGAAAAAACAAGAAAATCAATATCTTTTTTGTGCTTAATATTTTGCTTCTTGCCGTGCTTATCGTTTGTGAGGGTGCCAATGCGTTAATGCATTTCGGCGATTATAAATATTTTCCTATGAGAATGGGCTATGCGCTTGCATTTTCGTTTGTTTGGGCAGCAGGATATTATTCAAAATATTTAAAATTAAATAAGCTCGATTTTAACGAAAAAACAGGGAAAAACGCTTTGCTTGTTTTATTCAATTTTGCTTTGTTTGTTTGCCTTACGGTATTAACGTATTTTGTGCTTAAAAAGCTTGACGGCGCTTATGAATTTAAGTATTCCGTACTTTATGCAATGCCTGTTTTGATATCAATTTATCTTGTTATTTTTTGCAGTAAAAACAAGGTGGTTGATTACAGAGCAGCACTTTCGCTTGTGCTTGCCGAAACGCTTGCTTTGAGTATGATTTTTATTCCTTATTGGCAGACGGATATGCTTGAAAAAGAGCATAATCCTCAGTATATTTCAACGTCGCAGTCACTTGTCAAAAAGCTTGATATCGAAGTTTCAAAAACAGACAGAATTAAAACCGTAGGCACTACTTTAAACTGCAATTACGGCACAATTATGCAAAGAGCAACGCTTGCCGATTGGACTCATCTTATTCCGTCCGATATTCAAAGTTCGCTTATTTCACTTGGCTACAGCAGTGAATACACACGCCTTCATGACAGCGGAGGAACTGCTTTTACGGATGCGATTTTGGGAATTAAAAATGTTCTTTCAGTTAAAAGCGAAAGCCCTGAGCTTTACGATAAAATTTCCAAGAAAAAAGGGTATAATTACTATAAGTGCAAATATACCTTGCCATATGCAATGGCTGTTGATAAGAGCGTTTTGGATATTAAGGCTGAAAATGCAAATTGGATGGAGCTTAACAATCAGCTTTATAAATCCCTTACCTCGACTAATGAAAATATAGTTGAAAACGGAAATCTTGCACTCAAATCAAAGACGGATGAAACGGAAATTTATACCTTTAAATCAAAAAAAGGCAGTATTTCCTATTTTAAACTTGACGGTGCGGGCGGAGTAAGGATTTACGTTGACGGTAAGGCTTTAAGAATACCGTCGATTGACAGGGAAAAAGCAAAAAAGTATCCCGGCAGATTTAACAGAAATCTTATTTGCCTCGGCGATTTGGGGGATAAAGAGGTCGAAATAAGGCTTGAGCTTAAAGAGGGCAAGTATCAAGACAAAAAGAATTTCAGGAAAAACAATCTCGGCGACGATGATATAAGAAATAAAAATTTCGGCGTTGAAATTGGTCTTATGAGCCTTGAAAAGCTTCAAAAAGTTTGCGATATGTATAACAATTCCGGCGACGTTTCTGCTCAAAATTATTCGCTTGATATTAAGAATGTAAAGGCTGAAAACAAAGATAAAGTATTGCTGATTCCTTTGCAATATAACGGCTGCTGGAGTGCCGAAGTAAACGGTAAAAATGCCGAAGTCAGAAGTGTTATGTCGCTTTTGACTGCGGTTGAATTAAACGGCGAAAACAATAATATTTCAATGAAATTTATGCCGACAGGCTTTAAAACCGGCGTGATAATAAGTGTTGTAAGTGCCGTGCTTTTTGCTGTCGTTTTGATACTTAGAAGAAAAGAAAGGCTTGCTCCAAAGGCGCTTTGCTCGTTTGTTTATGTGCTTTATTCGTTGGCATTTTGCGTTGCAGGCGTTGCGGTTTACATTATTCCTTTTGCTTTTTTGATTTATCACAAGCTATTTTAAATGATTTGTAAAAGCGCCGAATATGCTCGGTTTTTGCAGAACGAAAAATATTTTTGTTGCAAAGAGTATGTCGATATGTTAAACTGTAAATGGTTTATTATAATAATATGTCAGAATATATATTTTTTATTCGGCATAAACATAACGGAGGTTAAAAATGAAAGTAGTAATTCTTGCAGGCGGATACGGTACCCGCATCAGCGAAGAAAGCCAAAATAAGCCGAAGCCTATGATTGAACTCGGTGGCTATCCTATCCTTTGGCATATTATGAAAACTTATTCCCATTACGGATATAACGAATTTGTAATTTGCGCAGGCTATAAGCAATATGCAATTAAAGAATATTTTGCTAACTATTTTCTTCATTGCTCAGATGTTACATTTGATTTTACCGCATCTAATAAAATGACTGTTCACAGCGAGCATGCAGAGCCGTGGAAGGTTACTGTTGTCGATACCGGCCTTGATACAATGACAGGCGGCAGAGTAAAGCGTATTCAGCCTTATATCGGCGATGAGCCTTTTATGCTTACTTACGGCGACGGCGTTGCAGACGTTGATATTAACAAGCTTGTTGAATTTCATAAGGAGCACGGCCATATTGCAACTATGACTGCTGTTTCGGTAGGTCAGCGTTTTGGCTGCCTCGGTATTGAGGACGACCTTACCATTTCCTCGTTCAGAGAAAAGAGCGATATGGACGGCAGCCGCATCAATGCGGGCTTTATGGTGCTTGAACCTAAGATTTTCGATTTTATCGAGGGTGATTCAACAGTATTTGAAAAGGCTCCTCTTGAAACAGTTGCTTCTATGGGCGAGCTTGACGCATATATTCATAACGGTTTTTGGAAGCCTATGGATACTCTTAGAGAGAAGATGCAGCTTGAAGAAATGTGGGCAAACGGCACTGCTCCGTGGAAGGTTTGGTAAAAAATATGGATTTATCGTTTTATAAAGGCAAAAAAGTGCTTGTAACAGGTCATACGGGCTTTAAAGGCTCTTGGCTTTGCAAAATTCTTGTAAATGCCGGCGCAAATGTAGTAGGTTATTCAATTGACCCGCCTACAAATCCGAGTCTTTTTGAACTTTCGGGTATTAAAAATGAAATGACGTCATATATTGCGGACATTCGTGACCTTGATAAGCTTAAAGAAGTTTTTGAAAAGGAGCAGCCGGAACTTGTGTTCCACCTTGCCGCTCAGCCGATTGTTCGTGACAGCTATAAAATGCCTGTTTATACTTATGAAACCAACGTAATGGGCACTGTAAATATTTGCGAGTGTGTAAGGCTTTTTGATTGCGTTAAGTCTTTCCTTAATATCACGACGGACAAGGTTTATGAAAATCAGGAAACTAACGTCGCTTTTACAGAGGATATGCCGCTTGACGGATATGACCCTTATTCAAACAGTAAATCTTGCTCTGAGCTTGTTACTCACAGTTATAAAAAGTCATTTTTTACCGACGGCCGTGTTGCTGTTTCTACTTCAAGGGCAGGTAATGTTATCGGCGGCGGTGACTTTGCAAATGACAGAATTATTCCCGACTGTGTAAGGGCGGTTGAAAAAGGCGATACTATTATTGTTCGTAATCCTAATTCGACAAGGCCTTATCAGCACGTGCTTGAGCCGCTTAAAATTTATCTTATGATAGTTGAGGCTCAATATAAAAATCACGAGCTTGAGGGATATTATAATGTAGGTCCTAATGATTGCGATTGCAGAACTACGGGTGAGCTTGTTACTCTTTTCTGCAAGCTTTGGGGCGACGGCGCAAGCTGGAAGGATGTAAGCGAGGCTAATGCGCCTCACGAGGCTAACTTTTTAAGGCTTGATACAACTAAGGTTAAAACAGTTTTCGGCTGGCAGCCACGCTGGAGCGTTGAAGAGGCAGTTGAAAAGATTGTTGAATGGACCAAAGTATATTTTGACGGCGGAGATATTTCCGCTATTATGGATAAACAAATTAATGAATTTTTTGAATTGGAGGACTGACTGAATGTTAGAAAATAAGACAGAGGAACAGGCAAAAGAAGAAATACTTGCAATGGTTGCGGAATACTGCGACAAATTTAAGGCAAAACCGCCATATAAAGAGGGCGACAGAATCCCTTATGCAAGCCGTGTATTTGATAATAAAGAAATGACAAATCTTGTTGACTCGGCTCTTGAGTTTTGGCTTACAGCCGGCAGATATTGCGATAAGTTTGAAAAGGACTTCGGCAAATATCTCGGCGTTAAATATGTTTCACTTGTAAACTCAGGCTCATCTGCAAACCTTCTTGCTTTTGCAACGCTTACTTCACCGCTTCTCGGTGACAGAAGAGTAAACAGAGGCGATGAGGTTATTACTGTGGCAGCAGGTTTCCCTACAACTGTAGCTCCTATTATTCAGTACGGCGCAGTTCCTGTATTTGTTGATTTAACAATTCCGCAGTATAATATCGATGCTTCACAGCTTGAAGCAGCACTCAGCGATAAAACCAAGGCAGTTATGATTGCTCATACACTCGGCAATCCTTTTGACCTTCAGGCTGTTAAGGATTTTTGTACTAAGCATAACCTTTGGCTTATTGAGGATAACTGCGATGCACTCGGCAGTAAATATGTAATTGACGGTGAGGAAAAATTCACCGGTACAATCGGTGATATCGGCACATCAAGTTTCTATCCTCCGCACCATATGACAATGGGTGAGGGCGGTGCTGTTTATACTAACGACCCGCTTCTTAACAAGATTGCACGTTCAATGCGTGATTGGGGACGTGATTGCGTTTGCCCATCAGGTATGGACAACCTTTGCGGTCACCGTTTTGATAAGCAATACGGTGAGCTTCCTCTCGGCTATGACCATAAGTATGTATATTCACACTTTGGATTTAACCTTAAGGCAACTGAAATGCAGGCGGCAGTAGGCTGTGCTCAGCTTGAAAAATTCCCTTCATTTGTTGAAAGAAGACGCCATAATTTTGACAGACTTCATAAGGCTCTTGAAGCTGTTTCCGATAAGCTTATTCTTCCTGTTCCTGCCCAAAACAGCACTCCTTCTTGGTTCGGTTTCCTTATCACTTGTAAAGAGGGCACCTCTAAAAATACAGTAGTTCAGTATTGCGAGGACCACGGCGTTCAAACAAGAATGCTTTTCGCCGGCAATATTACAAAGCAGCCTGTATTTGACGAAATGAGAAAGTCGGGTAAGGGTTACAGAGTAATCGGCGACCTTTCGGTTACAGACAGCATTATGAACAATACCTTCTGGATTGGTGTATATCCGGGAATGACTGACGAAATGATTGATTATATGGCTAAAACAATTATTGAGGCAGTAAATCTTTAATTTAAATGTTTTTAAGCAAGGCTTTGCCCTCTTTATTTTTAAAATTTTGAGGGTAAGGCTTGCTTTTGTGAATGGAGATTTTATTTAATTTCTTATCGCCATAATAAATAATGACATAAGGGAGAATTTATGTAATGAAAATTAAAGTTGCAAATTATATTTCGCAGTTTCTTGTTGACCACGGCGTAACCGACGCTTTTTCGGTTGTCGGCGGCGGTGCAATGCATTTGAATGATGCTTTCGGCCATCAGGAAGGCTTGCACACCACATATAATCATCACGAGCAGGCTTGCGCAATTGCCGCAGAGGCTTATGCAAGGCTTGAAAATAAAATTGCGCTTGTTTGCGTAACATCGGGCCCCGGCGGAATTAACGCTCTTACCGGTGTTTGCGGCGGTTGGCTTGATTCGATTCCTATGTTTATAGTTTCGGGTCAGGTTAAATATACAACTACTTCCCGCTATGCTAAAACTTTAAATCCTGAAATTAACCTGCGTTCGCTCGGCGACCAGGAGTATGATATAGTTAAATCTGTTGAGCCTATGACTAAGTATGCGGTTATGATTGAAGACCCTATGGATATCCGCTATGCTTGCGAAAAGGCTTGGCACCTTGCAACAACAGGCAGACCCGGCCCTGTTTGGCTTGATGTTCCTGTTGATATTCAGGGTACTGTTATTGAAACAGATGACCTTGTTAAAACTTACAATGCATCAGAGGATGATGCTCTTCTTCCGCCGCACGTGGCTGACAGCGAGGTTGAGTATGTTCTTGACGAGATAAGAAAAGCCGAAAGACCGGTTATTTATGCCGGCGGCGGTATTCGTCTTTCAGGCGGATATAACGAATTTAAAAAAGCAATCAGAAAGCTCAATGTTCCGGTTGTAACATATTGGAACAGTGTTGACCTTATTGAAAATGACGACGAGCTTTATGTCGGCAGGGGCGGCAATATGGGTGACCGCCCGGGTAACTTTGCTGTGCAAAATTCAGACCTTGTTATCGCTATCGGCACAAGAATTTCTATTCGTCAGGTCGGCTACGGCTATGATACCTGGGCAAGAGAAGCTAAGGTTATTATGGTTGATATTGATAAATCAGAAATGATGAAGCATACTCTCCACGTTGATAAGGCTGTTTGGGCAGACGCTAAAGATTTTCTTAAAAAAGTCAATGAAATTGCTGAAGATAAAGTATTTACTAATCAAAAATGGCTTGATATTTGCCAAAATTGGAAGCATAAATATCCTGTAACTCTTGACAGGCATTGGAATAACGGCGGCGAATTTGCAAATGTATTTGCATTTATTAAGTATTTGAGTGACCAACTTCCTGAGGAAAGTTATACCGCAGTATCAAACGGTGCTTGTTGCGTGGTAGGCCACCAAAACTATACTATGAAAAGCGGCACAAGATTTATTATTAACAGTGCAATTGCAAGTATGGGATATGGCTTGCCTGCCGCTATCGGTCTTTGTGTTGCCGACGGAAGAAAAGATACAATATGCCTTGAGGGCGACGGCTCTATTATGATGAATCTTCAAGAGCTTCAGACTGTTGTTACAAACAATCTTCCGATTAAGCTTTTCCTTATTAATAATCAGGGATATCATTCAATCAGGCTTACTCAAAATAATATTTTCTCAGAGCATACTAAAGTCGGTATAGGTCCTGAATCGCACGACCTTTCATTCCCTGAATTTTCAAAGATTGCCGAGGCTTTCGGCTTCCCTTATTACAGCGCTCATAATAATGACGATATGAAAAAAGTTGTTGATGAAGTGCTTGCAAAACCGGGATTTGCATTTTGCGAAATATTTACGGATACAATTCAGGTTTGGGAGCCTAAGAGCAGCGCAAGAAGGCTTGACGACGGAACGATTGTAAGCCCTCCGCTTGAGGACCTTGCACCGTTTTTACCACGTGAGGAACTCAGGGAAAATCTTTATATTAAGCCTCTTGATGATGAATAAAAAACGGTAGGGAATTTTTATGTTAATTAAAATTGCGGCGTGGTGCTGGCATATAATCAGGACGATTATGGATTGGTGCCGCAGAGTATTTACTAAAATTACAAAGGTTGAAATTAAGGATGACGTTTGGAACGGTTTTGTTCAATTCGTTAAATTCGGGCTTGTCGGCCTTTCAAATACCGTCATTTCGTATGCAACCTATTATATTCTTGTTCCTTTCCACGTTAATAAATATGTGGCAAGTGTAATCGGCTTTATTTTGAGCGTGGCTAATGCGTTTTATTGGAACAACAGCTACGTTTTCAAAAAGGAGGATCAGGAGCAGCGCTCGCCTGTGCAGGCTTTTATCAAGCTTTTCCTCTCGTATGCGGGAACGGGCTTGGTGCTTCATAATATTCTCCTTTGGTTCTTTACTTCGATTTGCCATATAAGCGATTATGTCGCTCCAATTCTTAATCTTTTGATTACAATTCCGCTTAACTTCGTGCTTAATAAATTTTGGGCATTCAGAGCTAAGAAAAAGGAAGAAAAGGATATGTAAATATGGAAAGCAAAATCAGAAAAACGCTGGTTAATGTGTATTCCCTCGTATTGTCAATTTTTGTGTGTTTTATTGTTGGTGTCGCTTTGTCAAAAATTTCTGACAAGGTTGATATGCAAGCACTTGAGAATTTAATGCTCAGTGGTGCTTTTAAGCAATGCCGACCGGAAAGAGCGGAAACACTGCAATATATGATTTTAACGGTTTTGTTTCCTGTACTTTATATGGTATTTATTCCGTTAATAAAAAAACGTTCTGACAACAGTTTGTTTTTTAGTCAAAAAATGCTTAATCTTATAAATTTCGCAATATTTTTGACGTTTGCGTTTTTGGTTTTGATGATTCTGTTGTATTCAGATACATCCTATTCGTCAATATCATTAAATCTTTTTTGCGGCAATTTGGCAATTGTAATGATTATATCATTAGTTGTATCAGTTGTTTTTATATTAATTGGCAGTAGAAATAAGAAAAATGTAGGATGCTTATATTTTTTGTTTGCCTTGGCGTTTATTGCTTATGTTTTTGCAAAGTTGATTTCAAAAAATTACGCTTCATCAAACTGTGACTATTTGGTTCATCATTACTATGCTTGGTGGTATCCTATTTATAACGTTTTTAGTTCAAAAACAATCGGCGTCGATTTTAACAGTATTTATGGATTTTATCCTTATATCGCCGTTGCTTTTTTAAAAATCATCGGTGGCGTAACACAGGCGAATATGTCTTTAATGATTGCAATTGCCTTGTGTGTTATGAGTTTTGAAATTTTTTCTTTTTCCTATGTGTTTATTCAAAACAAAACCATTGCTTTTTTGATGTCACTTTCTGCCTGTACGTTGGGACCGCTAAATCTGCTTTATTGCGGCGATTATTATTTTCAATATTTTCCGCTTCGCTCTTTTTTCCCGATATCTATATTGTTTTTAATTTCTATTCATTACGCTACAAAAAGCAGAAAAGCAAAACATATAATAGCTGCAGTTGCGTGGGCTTCAATTGCTCTTTCCTTGTTTTGTAATTTTGAAAGCGGAATAATATGTATTATCGTTTTTGCAGGATATGTTATTTTGCAAAAAGCGTATTTGTATACGTTCGGCGACCCGAAAATATGGAAAACAATTTTTGCGCAAATTTTTTGTGCAATTATTTCGATTTTAATTTTTATTTGTACGGTACAATTAATAACTTATTTGAGAAGTGGTCAAGCACTTGGCATTAATGAATTGTTTTTTGGAATATTGGCATTTGAGGGCACAGGGTTCTATATGTTGCCTATTTCATTTGGATTGTGGATTGTTTATATTATCGTGCTTGTTTATGCTCTGTATTTCGCCTTGCCTAAATTGAAAAGTGAAAGAGTGGGCGAAAAACAAATTGCCGATACACGTATTTCGACCGCACTGTTTGTGCTTGCAATTTATGGATTTTGTGCTTTTTCGTATTTTGTAGGGCGCAGTTATTCAACTAATATTTACACGCTTTTGTTTATTACGTGTTTGATATGTGCTGTTGCGGTAGATGATTTTTTAGCCAGAAACCGAACCTCATTTACTCAAAAAAAAGAAAAGTGCAATGATAGATTTATGTTGTATATTAAATTGCTTTGCTGTTTTTTAGTTATTTCTTTTTGTGTAGCAAATCCTGTAATGGTAATCGGTGATAATGTTTTAAGCGGTTCAAATTCTTCGTTTGATTTAAAATGGGTTGGAAACAGCGACAATGAGAATTATAATGACATAGATGAAGTTGCATATAACATCAATGATTGGGCAACAAATGATAATAATGGAGAAAATCCTCGTCTCTTTATTTATTGGGCTGCTTTTGTTAATGAAATCAATCATGAAAAAACTAATTATTCAGCGTGCGAGCAAATAGATTGGTTTTATAAATCAAATGCTCATTCCTATATAGATTCAATGAACAGTGATACATCAAGTGCTTTCGTTATAGATAATAAAGCCGTGGATATTTTGACTGAAAATATGAATTCTGATTATCAAAATGCGTTGAAAAAATATACATTGGTTAAAACGTTTGTAACTGAAACAAAAGTTGGTAAAAATCATACGAAACAATCATATTATATTTATGTTCCGTCACAGGAGTGATACAATTATGAAAAAAGCGATAGTCACTGGTGCAACCGGCGCTGTCGGTACGGCACTTGTTAATAAACTTATAAGCGAGGGGGTTGAAACCCTTGTCCTTGTTCGCAAGGGCGGCAGGGTTAATAAAATTCCTTCAAGCCCTCTTGTTAAAATTGCATATTGCTCGCTTGATGAAATGGCGGATTTTCAAAATGAAAATGATGAAAAATATGATGCTTTCTTTCATCTTGCGTGGGCAGGCCCTTACGGTAAGGATAGGGACAATATGTTCTTGCAATCTAATAATATTAAAAACGAGCTTGAGGCGGTTAAGCTTGCAAAAAGATTTGGCTGTGATGTTTTCGTAGGCGCAGGCAGTCAGGCTGAAAACGGCAGGCTTGAAAACGGGCAAAAGGTTGCTCCCGATTCTCCTACCAATCCTAATAACGGCTACGGCATTGCTAAGCTTGCAGCAGGCAAAATGAGTAGAATTCTTTGCTCTCAGCTCGGTATAAGGCATATTTGGTGCAGAATTTTGTCTGCTTACGGCCCGGGCGACGGTGCGCATACTATGGTTATGAGCACGATTATTAAATTTTTAAACGGTGAGGATTGCGACTTTACCCCCGGCGAGCAGCAGTGGGATTTCCTTTATAACGGCGATATCGCAAACGCATTTTTCCTTGCCGCCGAAAAGGGCAAAGACGGCGCAATTTATACCGTCGGCTCTGGCAAAACAAGAAGCCTTAAGGATTATATAACCGATATTCGTGACATTGCCTGTCCGAGCGCCAAATGCAATTTCGGCGCAGTTGATTATTTTCCTAATCAGGTAATGTATCTTTGCGCAGATATTGACGATTTGAAAAGAGATACCGGCTTTGAGCCTAAAGTCGATTTCAAAACAGGAATAAAAAATACTGTTGAATGGTATAAGGAACAAAATAATGGCTGATTTAATATTAATACCTGTTTTAGCGCTTCTTTTTGTCGGTGCAAAAAGATATGATAATGGCTTTAATAAGGATTATTTAAGTAAAGATAATACGTTGGCATTAAAAGGTGCGTGCGCTTTAAGTATTGTATTGCTTCATATCGGCGGAGTTACTCAAGCAAAATTACTGCCTGAAATAACAGCTTTTGCTGTATCTGTATTTTTCTTTTTGTCAGGTTATGGAATGATTACCGCTTTAAAAAATAAGGGCGACAGTTATTTGAATAAATTTATTCAAAGGCATACAATAAAATTAGCTATACCGTATTTTGTTGCGGCGCTGATTTATGTAATCTATTTTAGATATGCACAAGGTAATCTTGGCTTTAAATATTATGATGAATACAAAGTTTCGTTTAAAGGGATTGTGTCAGCATTTTTTGAGCATGGTTATACAATTGTAGTTAATTCTTGGTTTGTTATTGTTTTATTTGTTTTTTATTTGTTCTTTTACATCAGCTTTAAGAAATGTAAAAACATTGAAGAAGGTATAGGCTTTTTCAGTTTGCTTGTGATTGCTTTTACAGTTCTTATGTTTTATCTTGCACAATTTAAAGGTTGGTATACTGCTTGGTATATGCAAAATTTTTCAATAATAATCGGCACACTTTACGGATATAAGAAAGAGCTGATAGATAAAGTTATTAAATCACATAAAGGTATAGTTGTGTCGGTATTAGGAGTTATATTGTTTTCGCTTCTTGCGGCATTCGGTGTTTTGAAATATAATACGGATATCGGCGGACATATAAATACTGCCGAGTATTGTGTTCTTACGTGTATTATTCCTATATGCGTTGCGGTTGCTTATTCGTCAATTCAAATTGGCTGTAAAAAAATCTGGGGGGGGTATAGGAAAGGTTTCATTTGAACTATACCTTATTCACGGATTGTTTTATTATATGTTTCAAATGGGACGATTAAAAATTGAAAATAAATTAGTATTTTGTATTTGTGTAATTGCCGCTTCTCTTGTGGCTTCATTTATACTCAATATTATTAATAAATATTTAGTTAAATTGCTTCAAAAACTCTTTAGATGTTAAAAGGAGAAAGAATATGAAAAAAATAGGAATTATGATTCCTTGCTACAACGAGCAGGAAAATATTGTTCAAATTTGCAATGCCGTTGTTAAGGAAATTACCGAGGAGCTTCCTCAGTATGATTATGAAATACTTATTATGGATAACTGCTCTACGGATAATACCCGTCCGCTGATTAGGGAAATTTGCAAAAAAAATCCGAAAATCAAGGCTATTTTGAATGCTAAAAACTTCGGTCAGTTTAATTCCCCTTATTATGGAATGCTCCACGTTGACGGGGACTGCGTAATTCCTATTTGCGCCGATTTTCAAGACCCTGTTGAGATGATTCCGCAATTTGTTCACGAATGGGAAAACGGATATAAAATTGTTTGCGCAATCAAATCGTCAAGTAAAGAAAATAAGCTTATGTATTGGGCAAGAAGTTGCTACTATAAGATGATTAAAAAAATGTCGTCTGTTGAGCAGATTGAGCATTTTACAGGCTTTGCCCTTTATGACAGAGATTTTATCAATGTGCTTAAAAATCTTAATGACCCGACTCCGTTTATTCGTGGAATTGTTGCCGAGCTTGGATTTAAGAGAAAGGATATCGAGTTTGAACAGCCAAAGCGTAAGGCAGGCAAAACTCATAACAATTTCTATTCTCTTTATGATGCGGCAATGCTTTCGTTTACTTCTTATACTAAAATGGGGCTTAGAATTGCAACGTTTGCAGGCTTTGGTATAGGCATTTTAAGCTTTATTATCGGAATTGTTTATCTTATTATGAAGCTTATTTGGTGGGACAGATTCCCCGGCGGTACTGCTCCTGCAATTATTTGCTCAATGTTTATCGGCGGTATTCAGCTTTTCTTCCTCGGTTTCCTCGGTGAATACATTATGAGTATGAACGCAAGAATTATGAACCGACCTCTTGTTGTTGAAGAGGAAAGAATTAATTTTGACGAAAATAAGGACAAAAAGGAATTAAGTGATGAATCAAAAGATTAAAAGAAGTATTAAAGAAATAGATATAAAAAGTAAAATATACTATATTGGTATTATTTTACTTGCATTGGCGGCTGTTATAGCAGGTATAGTTACCAAAGGCGAAACCGTAAAAAATGTTCTTTTCAATCATGATGACGTTTTTATGGATTTCTTCAACAGTGTTAATAACTGCGGCTTTGCTTATGACGCTTATGATGAATTCGGCGTTATTTATCCTCCGCTTGTTGTGCTTTTTTATAAAGCAACTTCGCTTTTGTTCCCTGCTAAGCTTGCTGCACAGGAAATAAAGGCATCATCGCTCGGTATGATTATTTTTACAATTTATACCGTTGCGTGCGTTATGCTTTTGATTAAATGCATAAAAAAATACAAAATCGGCAATGGGCTTGATAAATTTTTATTTGCCGTGTCAATGTTTTTAAGTGTGCCTATGATTTTTCTCTTGGAAAGAGGCAACATTTTAATCCTTGTAATAAGCTTGCTTTTTGTTTTTCTTTACGGATATGACAGCGAAAAGGCTTCAACAAGGCATTTGGCATATATTTGTTTGGCTATTGCGGTTTCAATTAAGCTTTACCCTGTAGTATTCGGTCTTTTGCTTTTGAGAAAGAAAAAGAATTTTAAAAATATTGCTTGGTGTGTATTTTACGGCATAATATTTTTCTTTGTTCCGTTTATTTTTATAGGCGGATTTTCACAGTTATTTGTATTAATTAAAAATATTCTTTATACTTCTTCCATGTTCGGCAACAAGGGATATGGTTTTAAGGTTAATATAACAAACACCTTTGCAATGTTCGGCGATTTGCTTCATCACAGTTATATTTTTGAATCAATCGGTAATGCCGTAATGATTTCGGCTGTAATAATCGGTGTATTATTAATACTTTTCGGAAAATTCAACAGCAATTGGAAGCTTTATGCAATTATTTCTCTTTTCTTGGTAATGGTACCGGGTTTCAGCTACGTTTATTCAATTGCTTATATGCTCATTCCTCTTGTAGCATTTTTGAATGAAAAGAAAACAAGAAAATCAGATTATATATATCTTTTGTTATTCATTTTGCAATTCGGTTTATTTATTGCAAAAAAGGACGAACTTTTCTCTCAATTTGAAGGTTCGGAGCTTGCACTTAATATAACAACCTTGATTGAAAGCGTTGTTTTGCTTTTGATGATGGCAATGCTTTATCTTGACGGCATTATAACTACGTTTAAAAGCTATAGGGGCAAGAAGATTTTGCACATTCCGGCAAAGGCTGTTGCAAGCGTTGCAATGGCAGGAATTGTGCTTGTTTGCTGTGTATTTTCGGTTTACTATACCCCCACAAAATCAGGTTTTTCTATAACCTCTGTTGATTGTTTCCAAGTAGATGAGGATAATCAGAAAGACAAAAAAGCATTAGAAGATTTTTATGAATTTGCAAAAAAGAATTTTAATAATAAAAAGGTTTTGGCATTCCCTAAAATTGATTTAACAACTAAGCTTTCTGATATTGCCTCCAATGTTTCGTATTATGATATTTCATATTATGACAACAGCGTCAAAACTCCAAAGGGCATTGAAAAGTGCAAAGCTGAATATATTGTTATCTATAATGCAATGAAAGCGGATATCAACAATACAGACAAGCAATTAGCTAAAAATGAAAAAAATCAATACTTGCAAATGTATAGACAAATCAGCAAATATTGCTGGTCGAAGGGATATAACGAACTTAAAACCTTTACCGTAAATGACGATATTGATATTACCGTATGGCAGCGTGGCAACGGCAAAAACAAGAAAGAATGGACAAGCGGCGGAAAGGGAACAAGGGATAATCCTTATTTGATTTCAACTGCCGAACAGCTTAATAATTTTTCAAAGTTTGTCAACGCAGGTGCAAGATTTAAAAATAAATATATTATGCTTACCAATGATATCGATATGAAGGATATCAAGGACTTTAAGCCGATAGGCTATGAGCGCAACAACAATTATTTTAAGGGCATTTTTGACGGAAACGGATATTCAATTAAAAATCTAAATATAGTTTCAGAAAACTATAAAGATGTTTTTGATGATGACATTAAAAATGACGTTGCGCTTTTCGGTAAACTTTGCGGAAAAATCGTAAACTTAACAGTTGAAAATTCTACGTTTAAGGGCTTTTGTGCAGCAGTATTTGCAAGGTCTTGCAGTAACAGCAACAATGCAATAATCAATTGTATTTCTAAAAACAATACAATTATCGGCACACGTTGCGGAGAAATAGTTGACGACTATTGCGGCTCTATCAGAAGTGTGCTTGCAATTAATAATAAGTGCACAAGCAAGGGATATAAGAATGTTGTGGCATATACCGATACTAACAACAATATTGAATCTTGCTACACGGATACATTATATAAGAAAGACAATTATCGCTATTTGCCTTATGATGTAATGACTAATCAAGCTTTTGTGGACAGTCTTAACGATTCTGCAAATCATTATAATGACCAGATTCATTTGGAATACACATCGCTTATTCATAAGATTTATTATAACAAAGGCAAAACCTCAAAGGATATTGATGAAATTAAGTATCCTGACCCGTCTGTAAAGCTCAGCCAATGGGTATTAAACGGCGGTCAGCTTGCTTTAACACATAATAAGTAATAACGGAGGACAGTTATGAAAAGAATTTTGACATACGGCACTTTTGATTTGCTCCACTACGGTCACATTCGTCTTTTAAAAAGGGCAAAGGCAATGGGCGATTATCTCATTGTTGCACTTTCCACCGATGAGTTTAATGCAGGCAAGGGCAAAAAAGCGTATCACACATACGAAACAAGAAAGAAAATGCTTGAAGCAATCAGATATGTTGACCTTGTAATTCCTGAGGAAAGCTGGGAGCAGAAGATTAACGACGTCAAGGAATATCACGTTGATACCGTTGTTATGGGCGGTGACTGGGCAGGAAGCGACAAGTTTGATTATCTTAAGGATTATTGCGAGCTTGTATTTCTTGACAGAACTCCGGGTGTTTCAACCACTCAAATTAAAAAGGACCTTGGGCTTCAGGAGGCGGTAAGCGGAATTGACCAGCTTCCCGGCGAGCCGGAGGAATAATTTATGATAAAAAAGCTTTATAAAAAATACGAAGAAGTAATTTTGTACGTTGTTTTCGGTGGACTTACAACTCTTGTAAATTTTGTTTCATTTTGGGTATTTAATAAAATTTTAGGTGAAAAATTTTATTTGGTAAGCAATGTGATTGCTTGGTTTATTTCTGTTGTTTTTGCCTATGTTACAAATAAACTTTGGGTTTTCGAGTCGAAAAGTTGGGCTTTTAAGATTTTGTTAAAAGAAGTGCCTGAGTTTTTTGCGGCAAGGCTTTTCAGCCTTGGTGTTGAAGAAGGCGGCTTGTGGCTTTTTGTTGATATATTCGGATTTGACAGGTATTCGTTTACCGTGTTCAATTTTGAAGTAACAGGAAAGCTTATTGCAAAAGTATTGCTTGCAGTAATAGTCGTTATTTTAAATTATTTTTTCAGTAAGTTTATCATTTTTGCCACAAAGGGCAAGAAAAAGGATAAAAAAGAAATTGAAAAAGAATAAAACAAAACGGTTCGGATTTCCGAACCGTTTTGTTTTTGTACGTAGGGGCGAACATTGTTCGCCTGCCTTTTTATATATGATTTTCATACACTTCAGAAGTAATTATTCCGTCATTGACGTGCAACTTGCAAATTCTTGCGTTTCGCCTGTCGCCTGCAAGTCCGTCGTCCTCAATATCCCTTGCGTGATAAATCGCATACCATTGACCTTTGTATTTAATCATTGAATGATGGCCTGTGCCTTCTTCAAATTCGTTTGCCTTCATAACAGGGTGATATGTGTTTTCGTCGGGATATTTTTCAAACTTAATCTTAGTAAGGTCGGTTTCGTCCGTCTTTGCCCTTGCATAGCCGATATAATAAGTAGGCTGTAAATAGCAGTTGCCCGAATACATAAGATACTGCCAATCGCCCTCTTTAAAATAGAAAGCCCCCTCGATTGTGTGCCAATTTTCGCCCTTTTTATATCTGTCACGCATATAGATATCCTCGTCAAGGGTAGGTGTCAGCATTGTAACAGGCTTGCCCTCTGCCTTTTCCGGGGTCAAAAGGCGGTCGCAAACAATATATGTGCCCGGTCTTTCACCCTCAAAGGTGTTGGTTGAATAAAAAATAAACAAGCCGTTTTCATTTTTAACAACGTGCGAGTCGATTGAAAATGGGTGCAAAAGCTGTTTTGCGTTTTCAAAAGGACCGAGCGGACTTTTTGATGATGAAACGTGCATAGCCTGGTGGTGACCGCCTTGGTCCGGCTCGTCGTCAAAAAATTCAAACGAGCAGTAAAGATAATAAGTGCCGTCAATTTCAATCACGCTCGGCGCCCAAAAATCGTGAACGCCCTTGCCCTCATAAGTAAAAACTCTGCCGTAAAAATTCCATTTACCGAAAAGGTCATCGGCAAAATATGCGTAAATTCCGTCGCTTCCTGTGGTGTAGATATAGAATTTTCCGTTTGTTTCAAAAATGAACGGGTCTGCCTGACCGATATAGTTTTCTTTGTTTATTTCAAGTAGATGCATAGTAAATCTCCTGTAACTTAATGGAATAATTTTACTATATTGCAGTTCATTTTTCAACAGTTAATCAGGATTTTTACATATATAATACCATTTGCAGTCGCTGCAAACGTCATTTGGCGTCGGTTTTATGCCGAGGGAAATAAGCTTTTTAACCTTTTTGTCGTAGCTTTTTACTTTCTCTTCTTCTTTGCATTTTCCGCCTTTATTGTTTGGGCAGTGCGAGCAAATCTCATCGCAATGTTCAACAAGCGTTATTTTTTCATTATTATATCGCTTTTTAACATTTGCCATATTTTTGCAAAAATCAGCGCTGTATCCTTTGCCTTCAAATCTCGGAAGGCATAAAAGATGATGATATCTGATGTTCATTATTTTACAAATTTCTTAAGTCTGTTTGTAAGTATTGCGGCGATAACAATTTTAACTGCGTCAGGAATAAGGAACGGAGTTACGCACCAGCCGAGGATTGTTGCAAGAGATGCAGGGTCATTTGCTTTATTGTAAACTACCGCAAACCAAGCTGTGCCGAAAGCGTAGCAAACAAGAATTCCGATTACCATTGAAATAACAAGTGGAATAAGTTTTCCCTTGAATTTGTCTGATACAAAACCGACAATAAGCGCTGTAAATATAAAGCCGACAATATATCCGCCGGTCGAGCCTAAGATTACGCCCATACCGCCCGAAAAGCCTGCAAAAACGGGAACGCCGATTGCGCCCAAAACGATGTAAACAAGCGTTGCAAGTGTGCCTCTTTTAAGCCCTAACAGTCCCGATACTAAGCATACACCCATGGTTTGAAGCGTGATAGGCACAGTAAGCGGAATTTGAATCCACGAGCATATTGCAATAAGCGCCGCAGATACGCCGATATATACAATGCTTAAAATTTTGTTTCTGTTTTTTGTGTTTGTTTCTTTTGCTTTTTCACTCATAATTTTTGCCTTTCAAAATAAATTTCTTAAAGATTATGCCACTTGAACGCTCTATTGTCAACTAAAAATTAGAACAGGGTTTACAATAGGCTTTAGTCTATTATGCCGTATTGTAAAAAAATAAAATAAAAGCTATTGATTAGTTTGAAAAACTATTGTATAATACTTACGTATTTTAAAAGGGGGATAACTACTTATGAGTGATTTTACTAAAGCTATTTGCGGTGATTGGCTCAACGGCAAGACTGTAATTGTTACAGGCGCATCAGGCGGTATGGGCGCAGGAATCGCAGCTACACTTATTAAAAAACACAACTGCCGTGTAGTCGGCGTTGCAAGAAATGAAGCAAAAATGCTTAAATTTATTGAAGAACTCGGTCCTATGTATAAAGACCAATTTTCATACAAACTTTTTGATGTTTCTTCAAGAGAAGCTTGGGAAAATTTTGCAGCTGAGCTTGCCGAGGAGGGTATTGTTCCGTCGGTTCTCGTTAATAACGCAGGTATTCTTCCTAAGTTTAAGAGATTTGACAGATATTCTTATGAAGAAATTGAAAGGGCAATGAACATCAATTTCTATTCTTGCGTTTACGGTGTAAAGACATTTTTACCTGTTCTTTTAACGCAGGATGATCCGGGTATCATTAATGTTGATTCATCTGCTGCTCTTATGACCTTGGCAGGTACTTCTATGTACAGTTCGTCTAAGGCTGCTCTTAAGGGCTTTACCGAAGCACTCAGAGTTGAGTTTAAGGGCAAGTGCTATGTGGGTCTTGTGTGCCCTGGCTTTACTAAGACCGATATCTTCCGTGACCAGTCAAATGCAGGCGGCAAGGGTCAAAAGGTTATGGATATGATTTCAACCGATTGCGACCTTATGGTTAAAATGATTATGTTCGGTATCGAGCATAAGAGACCTATGATGGTTCACGGTCTTGACGCTCATGCAATGTCAATCTTTAACAGACTTCTTCCTGTTGCAGGCTCAGAGCTTTTCTCTGCAATTATGAAGATGGCTGATATTGACCTTTTCAGCGAAGTGTTTGATGATTAATTAATCTATTAAAAAGGGTAAAAGTATCAATGGCGATACTTTTACCCTTTTATGCTTTTAAATATCTTTTTAGGAGGTAACTATGGAAAATATCACTAAGAAAAAACATATGTCATTTAAAGAGATAGCCGCTTATTCGCTCGGTCTTTTCGGATTTCAGGCAATAGTTGGGCTTCTTAATTCATATCAGGCGGAATTTGACGGCTCGATTTTGGGCGCAAACGTCAGCGTTGTTGCAATTCTTATCTTGGTTGCAAAGATTGTTTCTGCCGTTGCCGACCCTGTGGTTGGTAATCTTGTTGACCGCTCAAAAAGCAAGCTCGGCAAGTTCAAGTCAATGATTGTATATTCAATCGCACCGCTTCTTATTTTTACGGCGGTGGTTTTCGTTAAAGTTCCGTTTAAAGGCGTAGGTCTTTATGTTTGGATTTTCCTTACATATCTTGTTTGGAGTATTGCAATGACAATGGGTGACGTTCCGTCGCAGGGCATTGCTTCCGTTTTAACCCCTAACCCGACAGAGAGAACAAATGTTGTTTCTATTTCAAACACGTTTAAGCAAATCGGCTTTTCCGCTTGCGTTGTTATCGTGCCTATCGTTTGCCTTATTATTCCGAACGGCTCAAAGGTATTTGTTAAAAGCGGCGAAACCGATACCCCAATGATTAGCTCGGAGTATTTCTTTACCGCTCTTTTGACTGCTGTTTTGGGTTGTGTCCTTTTTGCTCTTATTCCTATTATTAATAAGGAAAGAGTTACTAATACTTCTCAGGAAAAAACAACCTTTAAGGATATGGCGCTTGCACTTAAGAATAATAAGCCGTTTTTGCTTGTAATCATTTCTTATTTCCTTGGCTTCGGCAGGCAGATGGCTATGGGTATTCAGGTTCAGGCGGCTACCGTTATTTTAGGCAGTCAAAATCTCGTTGCCGTTTTGGGTATCGTTACCGCTGTCGGCTCAATGATAAGTATGGCGCTTTGCCCGCTTCTTATTAAAAAGCTTAATGAGAGAAATGCGTATATTCTCCTCTCTGTTTACGGATTTGCGGCTTCTGTTTTCTCGTTTGTAATCGGTCACTTCTGGTTCCAGTCGCCCAAGAATATGGTGCTTACCGTTCTTTTCTATGCGTCATTGTTCCTTATCGGCTTGCAGTTTGGTGCAGTTACTCTTATGCCGATGATTATGACGGCAGATGCAGTAGATTATTACGAGTATGAAACAGGCAAGAGAATGGAGGGCGCTTGCTACTCAATCCTTACCCTTACAATTAAGGTTTGCCTCGCTCTCGGTACTGCCGTTGGCCTTATCTTTGTTCAAAAATCAGGCTATTATGAGTCGCTTACTGCCGGCACATTTACTACAAAAACTAAGGATATTATCTTCTTTGCATATACCGCTTTGCCGGGTATCCTTGCTCTTATTTCAATCTTCCCTATGTTCAAATATGATATCGTAGGCGAAAAGAAAGCAAAGATTTCCTCTGAGCTTGCATCACGCAGAAAATAAATTATGATATAACAAAACCACCTGTACTCGCTTGATACAGGTGGTTAATTTTTTGCAATTATCAATCAACGCCGTTGAGCTGTTTCCAATGGATTTTGCAATAATTTTTGCCGTCAATCGGCGGATAATCCTTATCGTCAACTCTTGCCTCGTTGTAGCAATCGTATTCGCCGTTGTATGCGCATCTGATTGCCTTGTCGCCGCCCTCCGTAAGGCTTGGAATAAATGCATAAAGGAAGATGCAAACTACTGCAAGAACGATTGCAACCGGTGCGGCTTTGCCGTTTGTTTTGTCAGTTATCTTTTTAAGAACTTTGCCTAAATCAATATTATCAAGCTTTGTCTTTTCAAAAATAAATTTAACGACAAACTTAGCAATGAGATAGCCGAGCACGCCTGCAACAATACCTACCACAAGACCTGCAAGTACGTCTGTTGCATAATGCACCATAAGGTAAACACGGCTGCCCATTGTGCAAAGTGCAACTACAGGGAAAAGATAAGCAATTTTCTTTTTCTCGCTCTTGAAGCAGAGGAAAAGTGCCGTTGCGATTTCAAATGCGCCTGTTGTGTGACCTGACGGGAAGGAATAGTCGCTCTCGCTGAGTGCGCCGGCGCCGATATACCATTTCCAATAATCTGCGTTGCCCTGAAGCGTATTGTAAGGCCTTACTCTAAGAGCCATAGGTTTAACCACAATGTTTGTAACAAGTGTGCCGATGACTACTGCGAAAATAAGAGATAAGCCGAATTTTCTCGTTCTTTTAAATAAGCAAAGAACTGCTCCCACAACAACAAGCGGAATTATAAATCCCTCGTCGCCAAAGGTTGTGAAAAATTTTGCAACGTATGTTAGAAATGTGCATTGCATTGAGCCGAAAAAGTGGAAAACCCACAAATCAAAGGATGAAAAAACCTTGTCGATATTTTCACCCAGAGTAAGCAAAATAGGATACATAATGCCTAAAACCTCCGTTGTTATTTATTACTATATTATACTACCAAAATAAGTTAAAAATTTCAATAAAAATGTTTAAACTATTGTTTATCTCTTATACGTTATTTGTTAATAACGTCTTAAAAATTGCGTGGTAACATTTGATAAAATCAATTATTGAGGAATATATATGATAACTAATCCTTATAAGGTTTTGGGAGTGCCGGACGGGGCAAGCGTTGAAGAATGTACAAAGGCGTATAAAAAGCTTGCTAAAAAGTATCATCCCGACCTTAATCCAAACGATAAAGAAGCCGAGGAAAAAATGTCGCAAATCAATGCGGCTTATGACCAAATTAAAAACGGCACGGCTAATCAAAGTGAATATTATTCTCCGTTTAGCGGCACGAGGGCTAAAGCGAATGCAAACAGTGCACCCGATTATTTAAAATCTGTTGCGCAGTTTATAAATACGGGGCAATACACTCAGGCAATTAATTTGCTCAATACTATTGAGGACAGAAATGCTCGCTGGTATTATCTTTCAGCGCTTGCTAATGCGGCAGTCGGCAAGTGGAATGTTGCGCAGGACCATATCCGTACCGCTTATGCAAAGGAGCCTGATAATATGACGTATCATCAGGCATACAGCGACATTACAAACGGCATTAATCCGCTTAAAAAGGACCCGTTTTCAAGCTTTTTCGATTTCGGCGATATGGGCGGTGCGCATACCTACACTTATACCAGTCCTAATCAAAACACACGCACATATACCGCAAGGCGTGGCGGTTGTGTTTCAAGAATTTTAAAAATTATCCTTATTATAATTATAATCAGGATTGTCGTTAGTCTTATCAGCGGCTTGTTTGCGTCAAGAACTTACTACTATACACCGCATTTTAATAACGGAAACTCCTCGTACTCTCAGTCGCAGGATTTCGGCGATTCGAGCGACGGTTCAAATGACAGTTCAAACGACGGTTCAAATGACAGTTCAAATGCGTCGGACTATTTCGGCAGTCCCAACGGCGGTGCATATAATCAATAAAGGTGAAAATTATGAAAGATTTTTTTAGAAAACAGGCATATAAGTTTCAGCAATTTATGATAGGCAGATACGGCATTGATAAGCTTTGGAGCGTGCTTTTAATCTTTTTCTTTGTCATAACTCTTTTGGCAAACGCTTTTTACAAGGTGTCAAAAATAACATATTATGCGATTGAAATTATGGCTTTTGTGCTTGTTGTTTTCGCAATTTTCAGAGTTTTTTCAAAAAATATCGAGGCTCGCAGAGCGGAAAATGCAAAGTGGCTTAAGTTTGAAAACAGCGTTAAGGGCTTTTTCAAATTTCAAAATGATAAATTCAAGCAACGCAAAACTCATAAGTTCGTTAAGTGCAAGGGTTGTAAAAAAACACTTCGCCTCCCTCGCCATAAGGGCAAAATCAACGTGACCTGCCCTCATTGCCACGCTCAATTTGTCGTAAATACGGGCAAGAAAGCGACGAACAATCAATAAATATCGTATAAAATCTAAAAAAAGGAAGAACAAATTTTGTTCTTCCTTTTTCCTTTTATTGCTTATTTGGTTTTAACGGTTTTTACTTTGCTCCATGCGCCGTAAACCTTTTTGCCCGATGCGCTTTTGTAAGCACGAACTCGAACGTAATATTTTTTCTTTTTCTTTAATTTGCTGATTTTAACCTTTGTTTTGCTTTTCTTTGCGGTAACGGTTTTCTTGTTTTTCTTGAATTTCTTGTCGGTCGCAACCTGAATTTGATATCTGCTTGCGCCGCTTACCTTTGCATAGCTTACCTCTAACGCCTTTTTATAGCCTTTAACCTTTTTGATTTTTGCCTTTTTCGGCTTGGTAATTTTCTTTTTGGTTTGCGGATTGTTTGCATTTGCTTCGGCTCTATAAAATCTATACAAGTTTTGTGTTAGGTAAAAACTGTAAGGACCAGCCCAATCCTTGATAGCTATAAAATATTCTCCTGCTTTTAAATTTTCGTATAATAAATTGTCATAATTATATTTAGAAGGCCAAACAGTATGTCCATTTCCGTCATATAAATAAAATGCATCACTTATATATGAATCTTGATAAGGATATAATTGCTTGGCTCTTTCTCCCTCAAAGCCTGCATATAAATTGCCGCCGTCGAATTTGAAGTTGAATTTGTACGAAAAAGATGTTTTCGCATTGGTGATGTCCATATAATCACTTGTATAGTTTTCTTTAACGGCAGCAGGAAATACGCCATAATATCTTTTGTCAAGGGATATTTCATTACCGTAAGCGATTACATTTGTAACAGTATTGTTATCTGCATAAAAACTTTGTGCTTTAGAAGTGAATGTTGTTGAAATTGTGCAATTAACAGGAGATTCGTTTCCGCAAGAAAAAAACGTAAGCGTATATGTACCCGGTAATATATCATATTCAATGTAATCGTTTATATATCCTTTAAATCCGCTTTCAAAATCTGAATAAAATTCTGTGTTTGAAAAACTTGTTTCAAAGCGCATGCTAAATTGACCGTCGCTGTCATATCTGGTAAGTGTGGCATTTATGTTTAGTCGAAGTGTACCTGCACTTGGAATATTATATGTATAATTAATTCTGCCTTTTTCATTTCCTGAAACATATTTACTTTCATTTGTAAGACATTGCGTGCTAATTGTTCCGGGTATAGGCAAAATCGGATATTGCTCTGCCTGTGCGCTGAACGGGACAATAAAAACCGACGTCATTATCATAATTAATGATAAAACTAATGCTAATAATTTTTTCATTATATTTTCTCCTTATTAATAGTTCTCTTCGTCGTAGTCGTCATAATTTTCGGTATAGGCTTCCTCGTCATTGCCGTTGTCAGTCTTTTTTTCTTCAAGCTCTTCAAGAATGATGTTTCCGTCCTTGTCAAAAACAAGATAGCAAGTGCCCACTCCGAAGTTATATTCGTTTTCGTCTTTTTGACTGCCGTCGTCGCCGTTGTAGGATAAAACGTAATTACCGTTTATAACCTGCAAGCCGTTGATATTGTTGTTTGCGCTGTCATAATAAGCATCGTCGCTGTTGTTCAAAATACTGTATTTAGCATCGATTGACCAAACAATCTTGCCCTTTTTGTCAACCTTGGTTACTAAATCCTTTTTAGTCTTGCTGATAAGGATTGCACCGTCGTCTGCCATAATAACCCTGACCTTTTCACCAACAAAGGTTGGCTCGATTTTGTCCTTGCCGTCTTTTGTATTGATTACATAAAGGTCATTGTCGGCAACAAGCATTATTTCGTCGCTTGTGTAGTCCATTGGGAAGTCGGTTACGTCCTCAAATTCACGGCTCCAAAGCTTTTTCAAATCCTTGTCGTAATATTCAAGGTTCATAATCTTTGTGTCCTTATCATAAACCGTGATTAAGTAATGCTCCAAATCCGCAGCAATATAAAGCAGGCGAGAGCCGTAACTGTCATCACCGAAATTTCTTAAATCGGAAACAAATCCGGATTCCTGAGAAAACACAAAACTTTTGAAATTATCGTTAGACTGATTGTCAAGCGTTACAAGGTATGAATAAAACCAAGTAACCATACTGTCCTTGTTGGGATTGCTAAGCTTGATGTCAGGACCGAAAATGTACGTTGCAACCTTTTTGATTGTGTCAAGGTCGAAGCGCTTGTCGTCTGTTGTTACATTATAAACATTTATAGTCGGAACTGTATAGCTTTTGCCGTCAACCGTGTATGTGTCAATGCTTTTATAAGAGCCGTACACATTAAGTCGGTCGCCTTCAATAATTCTTTTTGACGTTTGCTTACCCTTGATAACTGCATAGTCATCCGGTAAATCAACATTAACACCCCAATCCTCCATACTGAAAGGACCTGTTGTTTTTACGAGAAGTTCGTATTCGTTATCTGTAGACTTGATTATTTTTTCGACTACTGCGCCGATTTCGATTTGTGCACCCTTGTAAACGTCGGGATATCTTTGCAAATCCTCATACGAATATACTCTGAAATAATCATTATCAAAGTATTTTAAAACTTCTTTTTGCTCATCTGTAAGGTGTAGCTTATCGTTATCAAGCTTCATATTTGCAAAGCTGATTGACGCTTGCTCAACCGTTACACCTGTTTCGTTTTTGAGCGTTGTTTTTTCCTTTGTGTCGGCAGGAAAGTGCCCTTTAACAAGCAGAAATACTATAATTCCCACAAGCACAATAATCACACCTGCCACTGCTGAAATAATGGCTTTCTTTTTCATATTCTACCTCCTAAAATTTTAAGCCTGAATTTGATAAAATAAACTTTAAATCAATCTTATTTTATCCTACTTTATCCTACTTGTCAATGCAAAATACTATTTTATAGTATAATCTCATTGACCAAAGGATATTATATATTAGGAGATGCGACAAAATGAAGCCATTGAAACCGCTTAAGGAAAAAATAAGCATAACAATTGACGCCGACATTCTGGAAAAGATTAAATATGAGGCGGAATGTGATGACCGTTCGCTTTCACAATATATAAATCTTGTGCTTAAAAATCATATCAATTCAAAAAATCGGTAAAACAAAAAAACCAAGGACGTTAAATCCTTGGTTTTTTGTTATGTAATGATAATTAAAGTTTCACCGCTTTTTATTCGGGGAAAAGGAGAAAGGAATGCCGTAGGGGCGAACATTGTTCGCCCGTTTCTCAAACACGTAGTTTCTTTCGACGTTATTCGCCCTTCATTTCAAGAAGCTTAACCTTGCCGTCGTATGATGCCTGAGAAACACGGATTGAATCAGTGATTGCTGCTTCAATATCGTCTTCCTGAACGCCGAGCTCCTTAGTATACTGGTTGTTAATAAAGAGGTCGAGGTTCATAATATCAGGAAGGTTGAATGGGTCCATACCTGACTCAATGCCTCTCTTTTTGTAATCCTTGGCAATGCCGATCATACCAAGCTTCATCATCCAAGGCTGAACGCCGACAATCTTTCTGTCAGGACCCATACCTCTTGCTTCGTAAACGATTTTAAGGAACTTATCCCATTTCATATTATACATAGCAACAGGGATTGCTTCAAAGCCTGCCTTTTCTCTAACAGCAGCACCTGCGATAGCCTGACCTACCTGACGGCAAGTAAGCATTGCAGTACCTCCCTTTGGATAAAGGGTGAACGGAAGTTTGTCCATCATTTTAAGCTGCTCAATAAGGATAGTCCATACAGGCTTTCTGCCCGGCTGTGTGCCGAAAATGTAAGGAAGTTCAAGTACGCAAGTTGAGAAGTTGTCGTCAACAGCATTCTTGCAGATATCCTCTTGCATCATTCTTGCCTTGAAATACGGATTTCTCTGCTGAAGTCCCATATCAGGCCTGCTCTTTGTAAGATAAGCAAAGTATGAGCCGAGAACTACTGCTCTCTTAACGCCGACCTTTTTGCAAAGAGGGAAGATTCTTCTAAGAGGAGCGTTGTTGAACTTGTCATAATAATCCATAACAGGATGAGGGAATTCAACTCTCTCATCAACACCTGCGGCATAGATGAATACATCGTTGCCCTTGAGCATTTCTTCAATTTCTTCGTCGCTCTTTTTGTTAATATCGCCGAAAACGATTTCCATTTCTTCAGGAATAGGAGCACCCTGAGGAAGAGGTGGCAAAGCAACGCTTGTTACTTTGTGACCCATTTTGATAAGCTGGGTTGCAGCTTCACAGCCAAGAAGGCCTGTGCCGCCAATCATAAAAATATTCATAATTTTTCCTCCGTTACGCAAAGCGTAATTTTTTGATTTAATTTCCTAAAAACGTACAAATACAATTATAGCACTATTACAAATTTTGTCAATAAAATAACAAAATCTGTATCAAAAAAAGAAAAGAAAAACCTGCCGAGTATAATTACTCAATTCGGCAGGTTTATTGAAAGATTAATTACTTTCTGTTATTGTCACGTCTGTGATTATCTCTGCGTGGCTTTCTTGGTGTTTCGTCAATTTCGTTTTCAGGCTTCATTCCCTCAAGTTCGATTAAAGCATCTCTTCTTGAAAGATTGATTCTGCCCTGGTCGTCAATTTCAATACATTTAACGATAACGGAATCGCCGACGTTTACAACGTCCTCAACCTTTTCCGTTCTCTTAACGTCAAGGCGAGAGATATGAACAAGACCTTCCTTGCCCGGTGCAATTTCAACGAATGCGCCGAAGTTCATAATTCTTGTTACAACACCGTTGTAGAATGAACCAACCTCAGGGTCGGTAGCAATAAGCTTAACAATTTCAACAGCACCCTTGCACTTGTCTGCGTCAATGCCGCTGATATATACTCTGCCGTCCTCTTCAATGTTAATCTTAACATCGTAGTCAGCCTGAATTTCCTGAATTACCTTGCCGCCCTTGCCGATAACATCGCCAATCTTGTCAGGGTTGATAGAAAGTGTATACATCTTAGGAGCATACTTTGAAAGCTCTTTTCTCGGCTCGCTGATGCATGGAAGCATAATTTCATCAAGAATGTAATTTCTTGCCTTATGAGTCTTAGCAAAAGCTTCCTTGATGATTTCAGGAGTAAGACCGTGAACTTTAAGGTCCATCTGAATTGCAGTGATACCCTTCTTAGTACCTGCAACCTTGAAGTCCATATCGCCGTAGAAATCTTCAAGACCCTGAATGTCAACCATTGTCATAAAGTCGCCGTATACGCCGTCGTCGCCTGTGATAAGACCGCAGCTGATACCTGCAACGGGAGCCTTGATAGGAACGCCTGCAGCCATAAGTGAAAGAGTAGAGCCGCAGATTGAGCCTTGCGAAGTTGAGCCGTTTGATGAAAGAACTTCAGATACAACTCTGATTGCATAAGGGAATTCATCAACTGACGGAAGAACAGGAACAAGTGCTTTTTCAGCAAGTGCACCGTGACCGATTTCACGTCTGCCCGGTCCTCTTGAAGGCTTTGTTTCGCCTACAGAGTATGACGGGAAGTTGTAGTGATGGATATATCTCTTTTCAGTCTGCTCGTCAAGACCGTCAAGAAGCTGAGCGTCTGACATCGGACCGAGAGTAGTAACTGAAAGTACCTGTGTTTGACCTCTTGTGAAAAGACCTGAGCCATGTGCTCTTGAAAGAAGGTCAATCTCTGCGTTAAGAGGACGGATTTCGTCAATGCCTCTGCCGTCAACTCTCTTGTGCTCGTCCTTAAGCCAAGCACGAACAACGTGCTTTTGAACAAGATACATAATTTCTTCAATCTTGCCCTCGTTGCCCTCAAATCTTTCGTCAAACTTCTCGTGAACTGCATTATAAATAGGAAGAAGAGCCTCGTCACGAACAAGCTTGTCATCTGTGTCAAGAGCTTTCTTTACGTCCTCAATACAGAAGTCCTCAATTTCCTTCATAATTTCAGGATCAGGGTCGGATGATTCATATTCAAACTTAGGCTTGCCGACTTCGTCAACGATGCCTTGAATAAACTTAACAATCTTCTTGTTTTCTTCGTGACCTGCCATAATAGCATTAAACATTGTTTCGTCATCAATTTCGTTGCCGCCTGCTTCAATCATAGCAACAAGGTCAGCTGTTGATGCAACTGTAAGTGTAAGGTCAGTCTTTGCTCTTTGCTCAAGAGTTGGGTTGATAACGATTTCGCCGTCAACAAGGCCGACGTTTACCGAAGATATAGGACCTGCCCAAGGGATATCCGAAATAGCGATAGCGGCAGATACACCGATAGCGGCAGTAATCTCAGGTGAACAGTCAGGGTCAACTGACATAACTGTTGCAACAACTGAGCAATCGTTTCTTAAATCTTTTGGGAAAAGCGGACGAATAGGACGGTCGATACAACGGGATGTAAGAATTGCCTTTTCTCCTGCTCTGCCTTCTCTGCGAAGGAATGAACCCGGAATTTTGCCTACCGCATACATTTTTTCCTCATAGTCAACCGAAAGAGGGAAGAAGTCAACGCCCTCACGTGGCTTTGCAGACGCTGTTACTGTGCAAAGAACTTCTGTTTCGCCGTAGCGAGCCATAATTGAAGCATTTGCAAGGCCTGCCATTTTGCCTGTTTCAAGTGTAAGCTTTCTGCCTGCAAGCTCGGTTTCCCAAACTTTAAAATTCTTGAAAAACATTTTAGTACCTCATTTCTTTAAATTTTATTTATTTAATCAAGGAGGTGCAATAGTAATAAACCCAATATACAAATTATAATTTACATACTCGGTTTACTACTATTGTCTGCGCCTCCTTAAATTACAAAAAAGTAAACAAGGCAAGCATTGACCGTCAGCCATGCTTGCCTAAGTGACAAATTATCTGTCGAGTGTATCACGGATGCCAAGCTTTTTGATAAGAGCACGGTATCTTTCGATGTCCTTATTGTAAAGGTATACGAGAAGGTTTCTTCTGTGACCAACCATCTTTAAAAGACCACGTCTTGAGTGATGGTCCTTCTTATGAACCTTAAGATGCTCTGTAAGTTCGTTGATTCTTGTTGTAAGAACTGCAACCTGAACTTCCGGTGAACCTGTGTCACCCTCGTGAGTAGCATACTCCTTGATAATTGCTTGCTTTTCAGCCTGTGTCATAATTTTCACCTCATTTAATGTTATTTGCCGTATCACGCAAAACTCAGTAACGGGCAGGTGAATACTGCAAGGCAGTTAAACCCCGAAACCGTGTAATTCGTTTACAGCGAAAAGATTATAGCATATTATACCCGAATTGTAAAGCGAATTTTAAAAATAGTCGTTTATTGTATATTATATACAATATATAGTATGTTATAGTCATTCCTTTATTTTTCGATATTTCTTACTTGAGTAGGCGTTTGGTTGAAAATTTTTTTAAACTCATTTGTAAAATGATACGGTGAGCTGAAACACAGTAATTCGCTTATTTTGTTAATCGGCATAGAGGTTTGAACAAGCAGCCTGTAACCCTCCTCCATTTTCTTTTTGGTTATGTATTTTTTCGGTGAAATATTAAGTTCCTTGATAAAGATTTGATGAAGTCTGCGAGGGGTAATATTGAAAAATGCCGACACGGCATCAACCGTTATTTTCGTAAATAATTTTTGCGATATAAATGAGCAAATATCGTCAATCAGCCTGCGGTGTGGGGTGTCAAGATTAAGAATTTCACTTATTTCTTCTTTTCTGCAAACGTTAAAGTAGTATGCAAGAAAAATGAAACTGACATAGTTTGAAATTTCATCGTTTTGACCTATTCCTATAAGCTTTTCAAAATATTTTTCCTCGTCGTCGCTAACCTCGCTTTTGCCTATTTTGCCAAGAACAAAATCTTTGCAGCCGTGATATGTAAAGTTAGTCCAACGGTATCCCCAAAATTGCCCCATAGCCTTGTATTTGATAATATCGTGGAAATTCAAAAAGATATAGTCGTTTTCGCTTAATTCAAATTCACCGTGTTTTGTATAGATTTTGCCGTTGCCTGCCGTGCAGCGAATAAAAGCTACTGTGCCTTTGGGATACAAATTGTGTTCCTCGTCATCCATAAAATAAAAATAATTTTCATCTACAAGAATTTTAAAAGCGCTTATTACATTCGGTAAAAATAAATTGTTTTCGCTTTGATATCCTAAATAAAAAGATTTATTATGATACATTTCTATTCCACCATTTCCGAAATATGTATCTATTATACTGTATTTTATATTTAATTACAAGTGAATATGTTATATAATATTTAGTTGGAACGGCTTTGAAGTATTTAAGATACTTATATAATGAAAAAAGTATGTACTTCTAAAGCTCAAAAAGAAAAAGGGGTTAATTTATTATGGAAATAGGAAAGATTAAACAAACTCTTTCTGACGCAAAGGTATATTGGAAAAGACCTATGCCCGGCAGATATATGCCGTTTAAGGAGATATTCGCTTATTCCTTCGGCGGAATAGGAATTTATTTTTTGATTTATTGTGTTCAGCAGTTAACGTTGAGCACTACAAATGTAATTATAGGTAATGCTATCGGCATTTCTCCAACTAAGGTTTATATTATTTATGCAATCAGTATTGCTGTTTCTTTTCCTGCCACCGCAATAAGGGCTAATATTATTGATAATGCCCGAAGTAAGCAGGGAAAGTATCGACCTTATTTGCTTTCAATGGCGCTTCCGGCATGCTTGCTTGTGGTGGGTATGGTAATGGTGCCGTATGAAAAAATTGAAAGCCAAAACGTTAAGGCTCTTATCGTTCTTTTGTTTAATATCGGTTTTCAATTTTTCTATATGTTCTTTTATGAATCGTATGAAAACCTTATTATGGTGCTTTCGCCGGATACTCAGGAAAGAGCAAATGTTTTAACAATTAAGTCTGTTGTTTATTCTATGGCTCCGTCTATTGCAACTGCTGTTTTGCCGCTTGTTGCAAAGGTTGCAACTAACAATGACCTTTATGATATGAAATTATACAGAATTCTTTATCCGCCTTTCGCAATTCTCGGCGTAATCTGTTCTGTATATATTTTTGCAAATACTCAGGAAAAGATTGTTCAGGCAAGAAGCCACGTTGTGCAAATCAAATTTCTTGATGCCGTTCGTGCAGTTGCAAAGAATAAGCTTTTCTGGGTTATTTCTCTTGCAGGTTGGATAGGATTTCTTGAATCTACATACGGCAATATGCTCCAGTGGTGCTATCAGTACCATAACACAAAAGAAGACGGTGTCGGCGCCGGACTTTATACAATAATCACAATGGTTGTTGCAAACGCTAACCTTTGGGGAATGCTTGCCGCTCCGTTTTGTATTAAAAAGTGGGGCAAAAAAGCGGTGCTTATTTTCACCAATGCGCTCAATGCCGTAATTCTATTTTTGCTTTATCCCGTTGTTCAGGCAGAACCGCCTAAAATGATTGTATATATTGCAATTATTCTTTTCGGTAACTATCTTATGAGCTCATTCGGCGTTATTTTGACTCCTGCAGTAAATGCCGATATTCGTGATTATCAGCAATATTTGACCGGAGAAAGAATTGACGGTATGTTTTCAACCGTAGGTCTTATAGGAACGGTTATTACTCTTTTGACAAGCGGTCTTGTGCCGGCTGTATACGAAAAGGTCGGTATTAATGAAAACACACTTTCATCTCGTGCAAGCGAAATATCGGCAATAACAGGCAAATCAATCAGCGAAGTAATGAACTCGCCTTATAACGTTCTTTATATTAACGATATTTTCAAAAAAGCATTTGTCGTTATTGTTGTATTGTCGGTTATAGGTGCAACGCTAAACTTTATTCCGTATTTCTTCTATGATATGACGGAGCTTCGCCAGCGTGCAATTGTTAAGGTGCTTAAACTTCGTGCAATGTTTGAAGATTATGGCAACGGCGTGCTTAACGATAAAGATATTGTTGATGCAATAGATGTTATTGAAGAGGCGCAAAGTATGAAAAATGCCGAGCCGAAAGATATTGATTCGTTCAAAAAAGCAGTTAAAAGTGCCAAAGGCAAGGCTGCCAAAAAGCAAGCTAAAAAGGCACTTAAAGATGCAATAGCATATAACGAAAATATTGAAATTTCAAAAATGGTAAACGAAGAAGTCGAAAAGTTTGACCGTGAGGAATGGAAGCTTAGGCTTGAAGAGGCAAAAAGAATTTATGCAAACGGAATTGACGGTTTGTCAGATGTAAGCGACGAAGAACTTGAACGTGCAATGGCAAATGCAAAGGCTATGCCGAAGGATACCAAGAAGCACAGAGAGGAAAGAAGCGCTGCAATCGAAACCGCAAGAAACAGAAAGTACAGCAAGAAAGCTATTGCAAAAGCAGGCGGAAAAATTGTTCCTTTTGATAATGCGGTATTTGAACAGCTTTTTGCAAAAGAGGACGCCAATCTTGCCGCTTTGGCAGAACTTGAAACTGAAATTTCTAAAGCAAAAAAGGCTAAGGATAAGAATACTGAATCAAGACTTAAAGCAAAAAAGGCTAAGCTTAAGGCTGAAAGAAAGGAAATTGAGGCTTTAATTAAAAAGGCAACGGATGAAAATTCGTATTACAACCGTCTTGCAAAGCCGTATATTGACGCAGGCAAGCTCATTGTTCAGGCTGAGAATTACAAGCATTATGAGGATATTAAGGCTATGTATGACGATGCAAAGGCACGTGATGAGGAAAACAGACGCCTTGAGGAGCAAAAGGCTAAGGAGCTTGAGGCTAAGCAAAAAGAAATGAAGCAACAGCTTAAAACTGAAAAAGCCAAGAAAAAAAGAGAACAAAAAAATAAGTAAATTAAAAAAAATCCCGTATCTGAAAAATTGATACGGGATTTCTTGTTAGTTATATATTTTTATCAGTACGGCTGAGTGAGGTTCAACCTCGGCAGTAAATGAATTTTTGAACTTGCCGAGTTCTTTTTTTGCCCAAATGTCAAAAATGTTGTATTTTTCATCAGGCATCAAAACATCGCTTAAATTGAATTTGATTTTAGCTTTTTTATCTTTAGTATTAAAAAGTGCCGCATATTTACACTTCTTTCCGTTCGCCACCCAAATAACGGTACCTTTACCGTTTGTTTCTTTTCTGTAATGCTGGTGTGCGCCGTTTGAATCTTTGTGCATTTTAAGATATTCTTCGTTTGTTAAAAGCGAGAGCGTCCATTCGTCGTTTTCAGGCATATTGCCGCCGAAGAAAAGAGGGCTTTTAAAAATTCCCCAAAGGCTCATCATTGTGATTTGTTCAGACCTTGTGAATTGGGTGTATCTGTCTTTAGGACCGTGGTATGAACAGTTTTTGCAAAGCTTGCCAAGCGGGAGCATATCGCAGTCCGGATAATTTCCGCTTTTAACTTCGTTTTGCCACAAAAGGCATTTGTCAAACATATCGTGAAGCTTGTCCCACTTATCCCAAAAATCGCCTGTCATTCGCCACATATTTGCGTTTTCTGCAAGGTGCTTTGCATTTTCGATTTTAGCAGGACCGGGAGAGAGCGAAAGCACCATATTTCTGCCGCAGTTGTCAATAGCTTTTCTAATCATTTCAATTTCATAATATGCGCTGTACGGTGTATCCCATTGGCGAAATTCCGTTACCGCAATGTCGTCGCACTTTATAAAATCAACGCCCCACTTAGCATAAAGTTCAAATATGCTGTTATAATAATCCTGTGCACCCTCGCAGTTTTTCATTCCGTACATATCGGTGTTCCATGAGCATACGCTGAAATGGTGCGCAACCTCACGGGCAGTAAATTTACTGCCTTTTATTTTTGTGTTTTTGTGCACTGCCTGACGTGGAATACCACGCATAATATGAATTCCGAATTTTAAGCCGAGGGAGTGAATATAGTCGGCAATAGGCTTAAAGCCCTGACCGCCCTTAGCACTCGGAAAACGGTTTTCGGCAGGGATAAGTCTGCCGTATTCGTCCATATCAAGCTCGGTAAAATTGTTATAATCGTTATCTTTTGCCTTTGGTTCATACCATTGAATATCGCAAACAATATATTCCCAGCCGTATTTCTTTAAATTTTTTGCCATATAGTCGGCATTTTCCTTGAGCTGTTTTTCATTTACAGCTGCACCGAAGCAGTCCCAACTGTTCCACCCCATAGGCGCATTTTTTGCAAAATCTCTGTGTGTCATACCATATCTCCAAAACTTTTTTGTTTTATGGTTTTATATTATAATTAAAAAAACAGCGTGTCAATAACTTTTTGAAGATTTATACGATTGAATGTTTATGATATAAATATGTTTAAAATTTCTTGCTATAAGATTAGGTTTGTGATATCCTAAAATTTATGGAAAATAAATTATATAAATATGAGCTTCATTGCCACACGGGTTGTGTTTCACGTTGCGGCAGGGTTGAGCCTGAGGAAATTGTAAAATTATATATTGAAAAAGGATATGACGGAATAGTCGTTACCGACCACTACAGCCCTATGACCTTTGAGCCTAATTGGTGCCCGCAAAAGCAGATTGATTTTTATCTTTCGGGATACAGGCGAATGAAAGCGGAAGCTGAAAAATCGGGCAAAGATTTTACGGTATTGCTCGGAATGGAACTTCGCCATTACGGCACGGCTAACGATTATCTTATTTACGGCATTGACGAGGGATTTCTTTATAGCTCAGGCAATTTGATGAAGCCGTGGGAAAAGAAAATATATTCTCTCTGTCATTCAAAAGGATTTCTTGTGTTTCAGGCGCACCCGTTTAGAACGGGCATAAGAAGATGCGATGAGCATTATATTGACGGTATTGAAATTTATAACGGAAAAACGAATGAGAAGCTTAACAAAAAGGCAGAGGTTTGGGCAAGGGAAAGCGGCAAGCTGATGTGTTCAGGCTCTGATTTTCATACCAAGGCTCACACGGCACGAGGCGGTATTATTACAAAAGAGAAAATTAATAATAATTGCGATTTATTAAGAGTTCTTAAAAGTCAAAATTTTGAAATGATTAAAACCTATTAACGCACTTGTTATTTTATTGACAATGCTTGTTGACGATTTGTTTATTATAATATATAATATATTATAAGTTGTATTTAAAGAGGAGGCGCAAGTATGTGGCTTGATAAAGATAATATTGAAACTCTTTATGCTCCGAAAAAGCGAAATTATAAAAAAGAACTTTTTGAGGCTATTAAGAAATTTGCGATTAATATTGCAAAAAAGCAGTCGGGTTTTCGTAAAGAGTCACGTAAAATTCTCCTTGAAAGCAGAAAGAAATCTTATGATGAAATAAGAGACAGGATTAAAACCGAATCTAAGGTTATTTTGTTTTCGACCTTTGACGGCAGAAGCTACGGCGACAGTCCAAAGGCAATTTACGAATATATGCTCACTCAGGAAAAATTTGAGGATTATACTTTCGTGTGGGCTTTTCGCAATCCTAAGCAGTTTACCTTTGTTTTGGACAACCCTAATACTTATATAGTCACGGTTAATACAAAGGATTATGAAGTTGCGGCGGCAACGGCTAAGTATTGGGTTTATAACTATCGAATGAGCGACCATATTTATCCTAAGGACGACCAAGTTTACATTCAGCTTTGGCACGGCACACCGCTTAAACGTCTTGGCTATGATATTAATATTTCCGACAACGCTATGAATTCAAAAAGCGAAATCCGTGAAAAATATAAGGTTGATGCAAGCAAGTTTAAATATATTCTTGCCCCGTCGCACTTTGCGGCAGAAAAGTTTATTTCCGCTTGGAATTTGGAGGCTATCGGTAGAACGGATACTGTTTTGGAGCTTGGCTATCCGAGAAATGACTTTTTGGCAAATTATACTCAAAAGGATATCGAAGATATAGTAAGTGAATTACAGCTTCCGAGGGATAAAAAATATATTCTTTATGCACCTACTTGGCGTGATAATCAGCATCAGGCAGGCATAGGCTACACATATAAAACCGAGGTTGATTTTGATAAGCTGAAAGCTAATCTCGGCGATGAATATATTATCCTTTTCAGGGCGCATTATCTTGTCGCAAATTCCTTTGATTTTGATAAATACAAGGGCTTCGTTTATGATGTGTCAAAGGTGAATGATATCAACCACCTTTATGTCATTTCCGATTTGCTTGTAACGGACTATTCATCGGTATTTTTCGATTATGCAAACCTTAAAAGACCGGAAATTTTCTATATGTATGACCTTGAGGCATACGGTAATGAAATCCGTGGCTTTTATATTGACCTTGATGAGCTTCCGGGCCCGATTGTTCAAACCGAGGACGAGCTGATTAAGGCTATCAATAATGCCGAGACTGACAGAAGCTATGACGAAAAATATAAGGCGTTTAATGATAAGTTTAATTATCTTGACGACGGCAAGGCAGCTCAAAGAGTTACCGAAGCGATAATTGAAGAATAATGCAGACGGGCGATTGATAATCGCCCCTACAATGATAAAAGAAAATCTACCGTAGGGGCGAACATTGTTCGCCTTAGACTGTCGATAAAGTGGCTAAACTGCGCCGAATAATATAAATAAATATTTTAGCCTCCCTTGTAAAGGGAGGTGGGTGCAACTTGTTGCACTCGGAGGGATTAGAAAAACGGCAAGGACATCGAGTCCTTGCCGTTTTTGGCGCTTTCCGTCTTTTGCTCGGGGGCAGTACCAATGTACAGCTCCCACTCGCAAAATACGAAATTTATCTCACTTTCTCGAAGTCTGTTTTGAGCCTTTTGTGCAATTCGTACATAAAAGCCCCTAATTTTTATGCATTATGGCAAATTGAAAAATAGACCTTTTTCTATTATAATTGTTACAGGTGATTTTATGAAAACGATATTTAAAAATTGCACTCTTCTTGACGGCACGAAGGATATGGCGGCAAGGGAAAATATTGACGTTGCGATTGAAAACGGAAAAATTGTTGAAATCGGCAGTATTACTCCGAGTGTAAGCGATGAAGTTATTGATTTAAGCGGCAAATATTTAATGCCGGGGCTTATCAATTTGCACGTTCATCTTCCTGCAGGCGGCAAGCCGCAAAACAAGCCGATGAAAACCACTCTTTTAACTAAAATTGCGCTTTCCTCAGCCATTTCAAGAGAGCTTGTGCTTAAAATGTGCCATGCCTATGCAATGCAGGGCTTGATGGCAGGTGTTACCACCGTTCGTGCGGTCGGCGGACTTGATAATCTCGATACCCGCCTGCGTGATAAGATTAATTCGGGAAAGCTTGACGGACCGAGGATTTTGGCGGCAAATTTTGCTATCGGCGTGCCGAACGGCCATATGGTAGGCTCTGTTACACGTCCTGCCCAAAGCGTGGCGGACGCAGTTAAAATGGTTGACGAATTAAAGAGTCAAAACGTAGATTTAATTAAATTGATGATTACGGGCGGAGTTATGGACGCTAAGGTTAAGGGTGAGCCGGGTAAGCTTATGATGAAGGCAGACATGATTAAGGCTTGCTGTGACAGGGCGCACGGCTACGGTCTTAAAGTTGCTGCTCACGTTCAAAGCCCTGAGGGTGTAAGGTGTGCCGTTGAAAACGGAGTTGACTCAATCGAGCACGGCTCTACTCTTACCCAAAGGGAAATTGATGCTTTTAAAAAGCATAATGCCGTTTTGGTTTGCACAATTTCGCCTGCGCTTCCTATGGCAAAATTTGAACGTGAAACCCTGGGTATCAGCGAGGCGGTGCAATATAATTCAAATATTGTTTATAACAATATGATTTCAGGCTCAAAAACAGCGCTTGAAAACGGCATTACCGTCGGGCTGGGAACAGATACGGGTTGCCCCTATACCACCCATTATAATATGTGGCGTGAACTTCATTATTTTGAAAAGAACGTCGGCGTATCGCCTGCTTTTGCGCTTTATACCGCCACTCTTAATAATGCAAAAATTTTGGGAATTGATGATATTACAGGCAGTATCGAGGTCGGCAAGTGTGCCGATATCCTCGTGTCAAATTCAAATCCGCTTGATGATTTTCGTGCGCTCTCTCAGCCGTATATGGTTGTTTGCCGAGGTAAAATTTATAAAGAGCCAAAGATTAAAAAATACGAAAAATGCGAATACGAGCTTGATAAATATTATGATTAAAATAAGCCGACTAATCTGGCGTTTGATTAGTCGGCTTTTGCTTATTTATAATAGTTTTCCTTTACTTCAAGAAGCTCTTGCTCGGTGCAAGATGAGCTTAAGCAACCAACGCTGGTAACGCATTTTCCGCCTGTAATATTGCCGAATTTGATTGAATCCTCAAAGTTTTTTTCGTGGTACAAGCCGTAAATAAAGCCTGCAAGGAATGCATCGCCTGCACCTGTTGAGTCAACGTGCTTGAAATCGTCAACTTGACTGACATAAAATTTCTTTCCGTTTTCCATTCCGAGGCAGCCGTCTTTATCAAGCTTAACGATAACCTTTTCAAAATAATTTGATAAAACGTCAGCCGCTTTTTCCGGAGTGTCGGTATCTGTTATTTTAAGCGCTTCCTTTTGGTTTGGGGTATAATAATCAGCAAGCTCAAGATGCTCCTTGTAGTTTTCAAGGCTCAAATTATCGTCCCAGCCGCAGTCAAAAACAAGCATTGTGCCTTCGCTTTTAAGCTTTTTGTATACAGGCAAAAAGCCGCCTGTGTGCATAATCACTATCTTTGCGCCGGTGCACATTTTGTAGGCCGCATCAAGTGCGTCGGGCGTTGCCTCAACGCTTCCGTGACCGTAGGACATAAACGTTCTGTCCCTGCTTGTAATCATAGCGCTTGTAACATTAAGCGGAATATCGTCATCGCCTTTATAAAGATTAATAGGGGATACGCCGCATTTTTCAAATTCCTGCCTTGCATAGTTTGAAAAAATATCATCTCCAAGCTCTGTCGCAATTTTGGTTTTAATTCCAAGCCTGCCGAGATTTATAAGCGTTGCGGGAACACCGCCGCCGAGCTGAAGTGAAAAATGCTTTGCATATATTTCTTCGCCCTCGTTCGGCAATCTGTCAATTCCCGAATAAAGAATGTCAACGTTGGTACAGCCTATTCCGGCAATAAAATTTTTATCTCCCATATTTATCTCCTAAATTAATATATCTGTTTTGTTTTAATTATATATTATAATTGTGTCAATATCAAGAAACAAGCCTTTTAAAATAAAAATTTCCCTTAATAAAAGCAAGCCAATGCATAAAGGACGTTTATCCCCATGCATTGGCTTATTTTTGTATATTTATTAAGTTATGTTTGATTTGTCAATTGCAAAATATATATAACTTTTTCCTTTATTTCTTTTCCCAACCCGAATAAAGAGTCAGACTGTCGCTTACAGTGTCTTTATTAACATCAAATTGCTTAGTGCAATCCTTGTCTAAATACCAGCCCGTAAAGGTGTAGCCCTCTTTAACGGGATTTTCTTCAACATCAACAAGCTGACCATACATAACCTTTTGGTTATCTATTTGCGAGCCGCCGTCTGTATTGAATGTGACAGTAAATCCTGCATGACTTACCGCAAAAATCATACAGGCGATAAGAACGATAATTCCGACAAGGATGAGCTTGTCTGCCGTTTTTACAGACATTTTTATGTTTCGGTAAAGTCCTCCGGGTTTCCTTTCGGTGTTAAGATTTATTGTGTTGTTTTCGTTCATATTTTTCACTGCCTTTCAAAAACGGTGGTTAATTATTATCTTCTTGCGAGATACTTTCTCATATCAATTGCGCAAGCAACAAGAATGATTACACCTTTGATAATGTAAAGCATATTTGCGGATACGGAAAGGAAGTTAAGACCGGCAAAAATAATCTGCAAAAGAAGTACGCCGATAACGATACCGCTGATTTTACCTGTACCGCCTACAAATGATACACCGCCGATTACGCAAGCCGCAATAGCGTCACATTCGTAGTTAAGACCTGTGTTTGCAGAGCAAGAAGCAATACGAGCGCCCTCAATAAAGCCTGTGATACCGTACATAACACCTGCAAGCACAAATACCATTAAGATTGTCATAAATACATTTACGCCCGATACTCTTGCTGCTTCTTCGTTTGAACCTACGGCAAACATATTTTTGCCAAACTTTGTTTTATTCCAAATAACCCACATAATTGCTGTTAAAACTGCAGAATAAAGAACATATTTAGGAATTGCAACACCGCCGACATTGAAAAGCGTGCCGGTAATAAAGCTTGTGTAAGACGAGTCAAGACCTGAAAGAGTTTGACCGTTGTTGCCGCCAATCATAAGATACATAAGAACAGTACCAAATACAATAAGCTGGGTTGAAAGAGTAACTATAAACGGATGAAGTTTAAACTTAGCAACAAAAAATCCGTTTACAAGGCCAACAACTGCGCCGATTGCAATTACTGCAAGAAATACAATCCAAAGCGGCATTGTATTAAGATTAGGGAACATTTTGTTGGCATAGCCTGTCATTTGCAAAAGCGAAGCCGCAACGCAGGCGGTAAGACCTACACATCGACCAGCCGAAATATCCGTACCTGTTAATACGATACATCCTGCAATACCCAAAGCAATCGGAAGCTTTGCGGCGGTGAGCGAAACAATATTAACTATTGACGATACGCTCAAAAATGCCGGAACCTTGATTGCAATAAAAATCACCGCTATTGCAATGATGATATACATTGCGTTGTTAAATAATAAATCTGTAATTAATCTTTTTTTGTCGTCCTTGTCTGCCGCTTTGAATTTTTCAACCCAAAGGGAGATACGTGAACGCTTAACTTTTTTTATACTTGTGTCAGCCATAATGAAATCCTCCTTATACATATTTTGCCGCAAGTGTCATAATCTCTTCCTGATTAGTAGTCTTTGCGTCAACCTCACCTGAGAGTCTGCCGCCTGACATAACAAGAATTTTATCGCATACGCCTAAAAGCTCTGCCATTTCGGAAGAAACCATAATGACTGTTTTGCCTTTTTTGGCAAGGTCAAGAATAAGCTGATAAATTTCGTATTTTGCGCCTACGTCGATACCTCTTGTCGGTTCGTCAAGAAGAAGCACGGTAGGGTCAGTCAAAAGCCACCTTGCAAGGATAACCTTTTGCTGATTACCGCCTGAAAGCGAGCTGATTTTTGTTTCCTGATTAGGAGTTTTAACTCTAAGGGATTTTATATATTCGTCAGTCGTGTCCTTCATTTTCTTTTTGTTAAGAAACGGACCGGTCTGATATTTTTTTAAGCTTGAAATTGTAGTATTTTCTCTGATATTCAAAATTCCGAAAATACCTGTTGCACGTCTTTCCTCAGTCAAAAGGGCAAAGCCGTTTTTGATTGATTCGTGCGGATTTCTGTTTTTAACCTCTTTGCCGTCAAGTGTGATTTTTCCGCTTTTTTTGGTGGTTATTCCAAATATTTGCTCAAGCAGCTCAGTTCTTCCTGAACCGTCAAGCCCTGCCACACCAAGGATTTCTCCTCTTCTTGCCTGAAATGAAACATTATTAAGGTTTGTATATTCGCCGCTTAAATTTTCGACATTAAGAAGAACGTCTCCGATTTTATTGTCTTTTTCAGGATAACGGTTTGTAAGTTCACGGCCAACCATAAGCTTAATGATTTCGTCCATAGTAAGCTCACTTGCTGCCTTTGTGGCAATCCATTTGCCGTCACGCATAATTGTAACGTCGTCGCTTATGCGCAAAATTTCCTCCATTTTGTGAGAAATATAAATAATGCCGCAGCCTCTGTCCCTAAGCATATTGATAATACGGAAAAGATGTTCAACCTCTTCCTCGGTAAGCGAGGAGGTTGGCTCATCAAAAACAATTATTTTTGAATTGTAGGAAACGGCTTTGGCAATTTCAACCATTTGCCTTTGCGAAACCGACATTGTGCTCATAACGGCTTTCGGGTCAACGTTTATTTCGAGGTCTTTAAAAACCTTCATTGTTTCGTCATACATTTTCTTTTCACTTGTGAAAGGAAGATATTTTGAAACCTTTGGAAATCTGCCGAGCCACATATTGTCCATAACATTACGCTTGAGCGCTTGGTTGAGCTCCTGATGTACCATTGCAACACCGTTTTCAAGAGCTTCCTTACTGTTTTTGTAATTAACCTCTTTTCCATCGACATAAATGTGACCGTTGTCTTTGCTGTAAACACCGAAAAGACATTTCATAAGTGTTGATTTACCGGCGCCGTTTTCGCCCATAAGTGCATGAACTGTTCCTTTTTTGACCGTCAACTGTGCATGGTCAAGCGCTTTGACACCCGGGAAAGTCTTTTCTATATCAACCATTTTTAACAATATATCTTTGTCAGTCGCAGAAACGGATTTATTTATATTGTTTTGCATATGTATCTCTCCTATCTGCTTTGAATAGTACGGTTGAGGCAAAAAGCCCCAACCGTATTTTGTGAAGTTAATTTATATTATTTTTCTGAATCTGCTGTGTAAGCCGAATAAGGAATATTTACTCTCCAAGTGCCTACTACGTTTGCAGTGTCAATACTGTCAAGTGCGTTTGCACCGTTGAGGTAATTACCCATAATTGTTGTGATTGCTGTAGCCATACCCTGTGCGTCTTGCTTGATTGTACCAATCATTGAGCCTGACTTGATAGCTGATTTAGCTGCGTCTGTTGCATCAACACCGAATACAGGAATAACCTTTTTGCCATCTTTGTTGTAGCCTGCTGTTTGAAGAGCAGATACTGCGCCGAGTGCCATTTCGTCGTTGTTGGCAATTACAAGTTCAATCATATTTTTGTTTGATTCTGTGTACTGAGCAAGAGCTGTGCTCATATAGTTTGTAGCTGCTGCTGATGACCATAAGCCGTCCTGGTCAACAAGATATTTGTTCTTGTTAGCTGCATCATAGAACTCAAGGTCAGGCTTTCCTGCTTTTTCAAGAACCTTGTTAGCGTCCTCAACGCCGTACTTTGTACGTGCGATTGCTTCCATATTGCCCTCTTGACCCTTGAACATTACATAGCTGATTTTGCCGTCGCCGTTAAGGTCGAGCTTGTCATAGTTGTTTACAAGGTATTCGCCAATCATCTGGCCCTGCATATGACCTGCCTGCTCGTAGTCTGTTCCTACGAATACGCACTTTTCATAGCTTTCAATAACCGACTGGTCAACAGAACGGTTAAAGAAGATTACAGGAACGTTTTTAGCCTTTGCAAGATTGATAATGTTTTGAGCTGCGTCATTTGAGCCTGTGTCAACTACATTGACGATAAGCATTGATGAGCCTTTTGCAAGTGCTGTTTGAACCTGCTCGGTCTGTGTTGTCTGGTTGCCGTTTGCGTCGTAATCGTTATAGGTATAGCCGCCGTCTTTCAAGATTTTATCCATTGATGAACGAACGGTTGAAATGTATGCGTCGCTGAAGGTGTAATAGAATACCGATATCTCACCTTTGGCAGACGAAGCCGCCTTTGTTGTGCCGCCGCCATCCTTTTTTGAAGAACAAGCTGCAAAACCTACTACCATTACTACTGCTAATAATAATGCCAATAACTTTTTCATCTTTTTCATAAAGATTACCTCCTTAAAATTTTTCGTTAAGTCATTGTGTGTCTTTATTATATCTTTGGTAGATTTAAAATTGAATGTGATTTTTTATTCAAAGTGTATAAAAAATTACGATATTTATGATTTATTATGTTAAAATTACTACCCAAAAAGCATAAAAAACGGCTTTGACAAGCCAAAATTGACCGTCAAAGCCGTTTTGAATATTTGTTAATTACTGCTTTCGCTAAAGCTGAAAAGTATTTTTTGAATATCAGGTGAAAACATATTTTTTCGAGTTACAACATAGGTATCGGTTTCAATTGTGCTTGTTTGCAATTTTTTGCCCGACAGTATTTCAGACGCTTTTGAAACCGAGGTGTAACCCATAGAAAAAGGATTTTGAACAATCAGTGTATCTATCTCTCCGCTTTCAAGCATATTTACGCAGTTGACATTGCTGTCAAATCCTATGCCGAAAACCTTGTTATTCAAATTTAATTCCTTTATTGCATACGCCACCCCGATGGTTGACCATTCGTTGAAGCCTATCAGCACATTGATTTGCTTGTGCTTTTTCAATAGCTTTTTTGCACCGGCGGTTGCACTTTCTTTGTTTGATTCAACATTAACCGTATCAACAATTTTTGCATTATCTATTTTGTTTATATAATCGGTAAATCCTTTTAATCGCTGTTTGCCGTTTTCGGTATTTGCGCCGTAATTTACTATACCTATATTAATAGACTTTTGCTCCTTGCACAAATCGACTGCTTGCTTTGCCGCTTTTTTTCCGGCTTCAATATTGTTTGTACCCACAAAAAGCTCCTTGCCGTTTACATCAACGTCGCTGTCAACCGTGATTACCTTAATTCCGCTGTTAATGGCTTTTTGAACGGCATCGGCATTTTTTTCAAAATCTATCGCTGAAAGAATTATGACGCCTACATTGTTTGAAATTGCGTTTTCAATCATTTTGTTTTGGGCGTTGTAATCCTCTTCGTTTTCAGGACCTTCAAATGTAACTTTTACATTGTATTCGGTTGCCGCAGACAGCGCTCCGTTTTTCATATCGTTCCAAAAAGTTGAGTCGCTGCCTTTTGTTATTATTGCAATATTGTTGTTTTTGTTGTCAAATTCTGCGCCTTTTGCACAGCCAAACAGGACTGCAATAAGAAAAAAAGTAAGAGTGAGCAAGGCAGTCGCTTTTTTAATATTCATGTTCTTGTCCTTTCTCAATTTTTGGAATTTTAATCGTTACGGTTGTGCCGACGTCAAGCTCGCTTTCAATCGTAATTCCGTATTCCTCTCCGAAATATATTTTCAGTCGGTCATTTACATTCTTAACACCGATACCTTTTGAGTCGCTTCGGTCTTTTTTAAGAATAGTTTGGCATTGCTCCTGCGTCATTCCGAGTCCGTTATCTTTAACGATTATCACAATATCCTTGCCTTGGCGACGGACAATAATTTTGATTTCGCCCTCGTCAACCATTCGGTCAAGCCCGTGATAAATTGCATTTTCAATAAACGGTTGAATTGTAATTTTGTTGCACATATAGCCCAAAACGCTTTTGTCAATATCAAATGAATAGGTAAATTGGTTTTTGTATCTGTAGCTTTGAATAATAAGATAGCTTTCTGCGTGCTTGAGTTCGTCGCTTATTGTTATAAATTCATTGCCGTGGCTTATGCTTATTCTGAAAAGCTTTGCAAGTGCGCCCACCATTTTGACTGCGTCCTTGCTATTGTCCTGCTCACACATCCATTGAATTGAATCAAGCGTATTATAAAGAAAATGAGGATTGATTTGAGCCTGCAAGGCTTTCAGTTCCGTCTTTCTGAGAACAATTTCTTCATTGTGAACCTTTTCCATAAGTGACTGAATCATAAGCACCATATGTTCAAACGATGACGAAAGCGTTTTGAATTCCACAACGTTACTCATATCTGCCTTGTATTCAAATGATTCCGCCTGCTTTTCAAATTTTTGCATTGAATCAACAAGCCTTCTGACAGGTCTTGTAACAGTTCTTGAAAGAATAAAATAAACCAAAACCGATATAAAAAGGCTGAATAAAATCGCAAATGCAGAGCCGATGATTATTTGGTTTTTTACTGCTTGTGTTATTTCGTCATTAAAGCTTACGCCTACTATTTTCCAATTACACGAGGCAAGGGAGGATATGTTATAAATGTTATTTCTTTTCCTGTGTATTCCGTCTGCAAGGTCAAAAATCTCATCGGTATTTTCCTTTTTCAATCCCGAAAAAAGAATTTGCTGCTGTGGGTGATAAATAATTTCGCCTTTTGAATTGATAATGTAGCAATAACCCCTTTGACCGATACTCACCTTATCAATATATTTTGCAATTGACGAAAATTTGAAATCAATCGCAACGAAAACCTGGCGGGCATAAAGATTTGAATATTCTTTTTTTGCAATTGTTACAACCCACGGATATTTGTTTTCGTAAAGAGTATTTACGTGGGGTTGAGTAATTGCGTATCCGTCAGTAAGTCCGGAAAAAGCGGCTTTGTCAAACGATAAATTAGTAGGGCTGCTTTTTACTTTGTCGTTGTTGTCGTTTCCGTCTAAAAGCAAATTGCCTTGCATATCATAAAGCATCACGCAATATATATCTTCTTCAAGTCTGGATGCTGTTGATATTGCATTTTGAAGCGACGAGGTATCGGTACAGTTGTTCATTTCATCGCAAAGGTTATCAAGCTTGTTTTTTATTGACGAAACATAATTAGAAACGGTCTCGTTAGCCTGCGACACGGCTTGCCTGCTCGATACATAAGCCGAATCAAACATTGAATTTTTGTAAAATATGCCAAAAAATAATGTAGAAGCAAGAGTTGAAAATATAACGCCGAAAACAACGATTGCTATAATCAATACAGACAATTTTATTTTGTTACGCTTAAACATCGTTTTTTCCTAAATGCTCCTCTCTGTATTTGTTAGGTGACATACCGTAATATTTTTTAAAGCAATAACTGAAATAGTGCTGGTCACTGTATCCGCATTTTTGTGATATTTCAAAAATTTTCATTGACGTACACAACAGTAAATCGCTTGCCGCTTTCATTCTGCGTTCTGTAACAAGGGCAATAAAATTTTGCGACTTCGTCTTCTTTATAAGAGCACTTAAATAGTTTGGGCTTACACCCAGCTTGTCGCTTGCGTCGGTCAATGATAAATCCTCATTCATATATTCATCGTTTATAATTTGGAGCGCCCTGTCACAAATCGTTTCGCTTTCGTGCCTTTGCGAGCGTGAAATGATATCTCTTGCGTCAAGGCAAAGCGATATTAGTTCTTTTTTATACTGCTCGTTAAAATCGAATGACAGGCGAGAGGTGAAAGGATTATTTGATGAGAAAAGCTCAGATAATGCGTCATTGTCAGATAAAACGCTTACGCATCTGTGCGCCGTTGCAAGTATTTGAATAATTAAATAATTTATTTCGTCACGATTTTTATTTGACAACATATCATTAAGAAATTCACTTATTTCTTCCCTGTTGCCTATTTTTAAAAGCTGCTCAAGCTTATGAACTGACTTTTCTATGTCCTCAAGTTCGTATATGCTTTTGTGTTCCTGATCGTTAATAAATCTGATATCGCCTGCACCGTCAGAGGTGTATCGTCTTGCCGTGATAGCCTGAGCGCAAGCAAGCGACAAAAGCACCGGGCTTTCAACTGTTTGGCTGATACCGATTGTGCATTTTTGGTCGAAAAGCTTTTTTGCGCTTTGCACAAGCTCAATTACAGGAAGTCTTAATTTTGTTGACATTTCTTCTGCTTCGCTCGTCACAAGCGTAACGATTCTGCCGTTTACAAAAAAACTTTCGCAATTTGCATATTTTCCTACAATGCTGTTTACAAAATCAATATGATGTGCCTCGGTACAGTTTTCACCGCTGAAAGTTTTGAATTTTGACACAACAACGCTGTAGCAGTCATTGTCGCTTTTAATAAGTCCTAACCTTTTGGCACTGTCTTTCAACTCTTGAGGTGTATAAATATCCTCTCCCGTTCCTAAAAGCAACGGCAAAAGAAATTCCGTTTTCTTAAGTCTTAACTCGGTTTCTTCATTTGATGTTCCTGTTTTAAGCCTTTCAAATTCTTCGTCCATTTCCGCTTTGATTTTTACGAATTCTTCGCTGATTTCGCTTGCGGAAATAGGTTTTAAAAGATAACGGATAACATTATACTTAAACGCTTCCTGTGCATATTCAAAATCATCGTATCCGCTTAAAATAACAAGCTTTGTGGCAGGCCTTATTTCTCTTGCCTTTTTTGCAAGTTCAAGTCCTGTCATAAGCGGCATTTTGATATCAGTCAAAATTAAATCAGGTTCCAACTTTTCAAGAAGTTCAAGTGCTTCAATTCCGTTTTCAGCGTCGCCCACAACTTTAAATCCGGCTTTTTCCCAATTTACGCTTTTAATAACTGCTTCTCTTTGGCGTATCTCGTCATCAACTACAAGCACACTATACATAATTTTCCCTCTCAATAAAATCACTTATTTTGCGTATACTTATCTAAATTTATTATATATAAAGTTAATCTATTTATCAAGTATGTTTGAGGGATAAAAATATGTGTACTTTAAAATCCGATTATAAATGCTTTTTAATGAATTACTACTCAAAGCGGTCTGACGACTTTTTGAAATTGAGTCAGTTTTTGTATTATGGGGTTCTTGCATACTTTCTGACATAATAAAAATAGCGAAGCAGATATTTATCTACTTCGCTATTTTGGTACGCTTCGTCCAAACATATTCCGTATTCAAACAAATTGCCAAGTCAATTTGTAACGAATACTCCATATGTTTCTCCTCTCAAAAACTGCCGTACAGTAGTGCGTCAGTTTTTGTATATGGTGTGCTGCGCACACTTTCACAACATAATAAAAACGAGGAACATTCTAAAGAACATTCCTCGTTTTTGGTACGCTGGAAGGGACTCGAACCCCCGACCTACTGGTTCGTAGCCAGTCACTCTATCCAGCTGAGCTACCAGCGCATTTATGTGTTGCACGTTTTTGTGCTTAGATAATATAACACAAATAAAACAAAAATGCAACACTTTTTTTATTTTTTATAAGGATTATTTGAAATATATTTTTCAAGAATATCTGCGGCAAGCTCCACAAGCTCCGGACACGGGCGCTTTTTATAGTATTCTTTTGTGCGAGGCTCGGCAAGCGGCGAATCGGGGCCGGGCTTTGAAAGACCGAGAAGCTCACGGCATACTATTGAGCCGTTTTCCTCTCTAAATTCATTTGCAACAGCTTGAACTCGCTTATAAATTCCTGACTTATCATCATCATAAAGCGCAGAGATAACGAAGGTCATACCGGAAACAGCTCCGCAAACCTCTCTCATTCTGCCCATTCCGCCGCCGAAGCCGACGGTTAATTTTTCAACAAGCGATTTTGGCATATTCATTTCTTCTGCAAAAGCAGCGGCAACCGCTTGCGAGCAGTTAAGACCGCTCATAAAATTTTCTTTAGCTGATTCGCCCTTTGTCATTTTTATCTCTTTTCTTTTTTAATATATTTATACCTATATTATTTGATTACTTGTATTACTCGCCGAAAACAAAGTCGCTGCCTGAATTTGAAGCGGTTGTTTCAGGCGCTTGAGTTTCAACAGGTGAGAATTGTGCTGAAAAGCTTGCATTTTGGTTAGCAGTGAAGGTGTATTCTTCCTTGCTGCTTACTTTGACTCCGTTTGAATACCAGCCGTCGAACTTGTATCCGTCGTCAGCTCTTGCAACAAGAGTAACTTTTTTACCGTTTTCATACTTGCCGTCGCCCTCTGCTTCGCCGCCTCCGCTTGAGCTTGTGTTGATTATCCAAAGGGAAGCAGTGGTTTGCTTGGTGGTTTTTTCGGTAGTTGATTCGGTTGTGCTTTCGGTAGTCTTTTTCTCTGTGGTGCTGTATTTGTCGCTTGTAGAATCAGACTGTGTAGAAATTTTAGTAAGGTTTGAAGATGTGGTATTGTCCTTGTTCTTGTTATGAGCAATTGCCGCAACAGAAGCAATGATTGCAATAAGAATAACCGCAAGAACGGCAATAATTATGATGCTTTTCTTTTCGGCACCTTTATTTTTCTTTTCGCTTTCGTTATTTTTTTGATTATTATGATTATTATATTGATTTTCTTTATCATAATCATTATAGTTATCGTTTCGGTTTTGAACTTGATTATTCGGCTCGTTTACTGCTTTAAAGGTTTGGGTTCTGTCGTCGTCAATACCGTTTGCATTGTCAAAATCGCTTTCGTCATAAAGAGGAGAGCCGCAAACCTCACATATGTATCTGTTGTCATCGTTGTCTGCGCCGCAGTTTTTACATCTCATTATTTATCACTCCTTGAAAAATATATTAAAAATACTGTACTATAGTCTGTTTTCATCAAAATAGTATACCATAATAATGTATAAATCTCAATGTAAAAATTAATTTTTTAAAAATTATGACTTAATTTTAAATTTTCTATTGACATTTTGTGAGATTTAATATAAATTTAATATGTAGCGTTTTATAAAACGGATTCGTATAATTCTGAAAGGGGAACCCTGAAAATGAACAAATATGTGAAAAAAGGCTTGTGTCTTGTACTTGCTACAGGATTAATCGCAAGCTCATTTGCAGGATGTGCAAAAGTAAATTACGTAACTGAAGGTGCCATTAAGGCTATTCACCAAATTAAGGACGGCAGTTGGAAGAAACAAGCAGAGGGCGAAAAAGCCGGTTCTTCAGAAGATACTTCTGTTCTTGAAAAGTCATTTGAGGCAGGCAAGTACGGCGGAGTTGAGTTTAAGTCACTCGAAGATGTTGCTAACTATTATAAAGAGGCTTATGATTACACTAAGACTCTTACTGCCGAGTATGTCAATGATAAGGGTCAGACTGAGACTTTCTACAAGCTCCTCGGTGATGAGAAAATTAATGTAGGTAAGGTTATGATTGACGGCAAGGAAAATGCTGTTATTAACAAGCTCGTTCCGGGTATTGTTGACGGCTTGTTTAAGCCAAATATTTACGGTCTTGTTCCTTGTAACAACCGTAACCCTAAGCTTGATAATACTAACAGCAGTGAAACCGACCCGGGTGAGAAGGACTTTAGAAAGTCTTTTGTTAAGGGTGAGGACGTTCTTGATGCTAACATTACAGATAACGGCGACGGAACTATCACAATGGTAATTCAGCCAAAGGCTGCTGAAATGAGTATGAGAGGCGAGGATTCACAGGGTGACTTCTTCGAGGTTCTCGGTGATATCAGTGCAACTGTTGCACAAATCGACGTTATTTCATTTGCTCAGGGTACTGCAGAAGATAACATTAAGGTTACATATAAGGGCGGTACCGTTACTTGCACAATCAATACTAAGACTAAGGAAATCACTAAGGCTGAGTATGATATGGTTGCAGAGGTAGCTGTAAACCATGCAAATGTAGCAGTTATTAAGGATAAGAGCGCATCTCTTTTAATCAAGTATAAGAACACATTCCCTGCTTCTGACGAAGCAACAATGAAGGCAAGGCAGTTTAAGAGAAAGTAATTAAGACTTTCTATGTTTAGAGAATTTAAGAGCATCTCGATTGAGGTGCTCTTTTTCTATACAATTTTGGTTTATTTATCGTTATTTGTTAATAATATGTTTGTTGAATTAAATATAATAATGATTTATAATTTATATATAATAATTTACTGAGAGGGGTATATTATGCGCAAGGTTATTAATATTGACAAGGATTGGAAATTTTCAAAAGAGGTTTCCTCTGTACCAAGTACGTTTCCGAGCGATTGGGAGAGCATTGATTTGCCATACACTTTCAATGGCGATGACGGACAGGACGGCGGCAACGATTATTATCGTGGCAAGGGATATTTTGCAAAGAGCTTGGCTAAAAGCGATATGCCTGACGGCGAAGAAGTTTATCTTCAGCTTGACGGTGTAAATTCAACAGGTACTGTTTATTTTAACGGAAAAGAAATTTGCGTTCACAACGGCGGATATTCTACCTTTAGGGTTAAGCTTGATGATATTAAGGACGAAAATTTGCTTGTTGTTGTTGCCGATAACTCGCCTAACGATTACGTTTATCCTCAGGTTGCGGATTTTACATTTTACGGCGGTATTTACAGGGATGTAAGCCTTATCGGAGTAGGCAAAAATCATTTTGACCTTGATTTTTACGGTGCGCCCGGCATTGCGGTTACACCTGAAATCAGCGGCGATGACGCAAAAATTACTGTTGACGCTTATTGCGACGGCGAGGTTGAATTTGAAATAAGCGACGGCAATGAGGTTGTTGCAAGGGCTAAGGCAAGCGGTAAAAATCCGAGTGCCAAACTTGAAATTAAAGACGTTCATCTTTGGGACGGTGTTGACGACCCGTTTCTTTATACCGCTGTCGCTAAGCTTATTGTTGACGGCGAGGCGGTTGATGAGGTTAAAACACGCTTTGGTTGCCGCACATTTGAGATTGATGCGCAAAAAGGATTTATTTTAAACGGCAGAGAGTATCCTTTAAGAGGTGTTTCAAGGCATCAGGACAGGCCTCATATCGGCAATGCGCTCTTGCCTGAGCATCACAAAGAGGATATGGATTTGATTTGCGAAATGGGTGCTAACACTATCCGTCTTGCCCATTATCAGCACGCTCAGTATTTTTATGATTTGTGCGACGAGAGAGGTATTGTTGTTTGGGCGGAAATTCCGTATATTTCAAAGCATCTTGAAAAAGGTGTTGAAAATACAAAGTCGCAAATGAAAGAGCTTGTTTATCAAAATTACAATCACCCGTCAATCGTGGTGTGGGGACTTTCAAATGAAATTACAATGGGCGGCGCAACTTCTCCTATTGTTGAAAATCATAAAATGCTCAATGACCTTGTTCATTCGCTTGATAAAACAAGGCTTACTACCGAAGCTGTGCTTACTGCTTGCAATATTAATGAGGAATATGTGCATATTTCGGATGTTCTTTCATATAACCATTATTTCGGCTGGTACGGCGGCGATGTGTCAATGTACGGCGATTGGTTTGACACATTCCACAAGAAATATCCAAACAAGGCAATCGGTATGAGCGAGTACGGTTGCGAGGCACTCAATTGGCACACAAGTCACCCTGAACAGGGAGATTATACTGAGGAATATCAGGCATATTATCACGAGGAAGTAATCAAGCAAATTGCAAAACGTCCTTATCTTTGGGCTACTCACGTTTGGAATATGTTTGACTTTGCCGCAGACGCACGTGCTGAAGGCGGCGAAAACGGTATGAACCACAAGGGACTTGTCACATTTGACAGAAAGTATAAAAAAGACAGCTTTTATGCTTATCAGGCTTGGCTTTCCAAAAAGCCGATGCTTCATATCTGCGCAAAGAGGTATGTTGACAGGGTTGAGGACGTGACCAAGGTTACTGTTTATACAAATCTTGACGAGGTTGAGCTTTTTGCAAACGGTGAGAGTGTCGGCAAAAAGAAAAAGGGTGAATTTCCGTTCTTCCACTTTGAAGTTAAAAACGAGGGTGAAACCAACCTTGTTGCAAAAGCAGGCGATTTAACAGACGAGGCTCAAATCAGAAAAGTTGACAAGTTTAACGAAGATTACAGGCTTAAAGAAGAGGGTGCGGTAATCAATTGGTTTGAGATTGAAACTCCTGCCGGTTATTACAGCGTAAACGATACCTTGGGCGATATTCTTTCAACCTTTAGAGGAAAAATTTGTGCAGTTAAGCTTCTTCTTAAAATGAAAAAGGCGCTTACACCCGACGGCCCTAAGCAAAAGGGCAAGAAAAAAGGCGCCGAGGTTATGGGCTTTAAGCTTAGCGATATCAACAAGACTATGATTGATATGCTCAAGGGCTTTACAGTTAAGCGTGGACTTATGATGCTCGGCGGCAAATTCACCAAGGAGCAAATTCTTGAGATAAACGCAATGTTAAATAAGGTTAAAAAGAAATAATATATGTTGAAAAAGCGCAAATACTATTATCGGTGATAATGATTGTTTTACGTTTTTGATGATGAAGTGAAAAGCATTGATGTTGATGAAATCGGCAAAAATATGCTTACACTCGGATTTATAACGGTTGGTGAGCTTGAAAGGCTTGCCGCCGTTTTTTCTTTGCCTAAAAATATTATTGAACTTTGCAGAAAAAAATCAGACAGCAGCTTTTTAACAAAGTTTATTAACGATGATTTTAGTTTTATTCGCATAAATATAATATGTAATAAAACAGAAAGCAACAACGAATTGGCAATTATAATTTCTAAAAATATGATGATAATTGTTAATATTTGCGATGATTTTTCGTTTAATCAAAAGTGCTTTTTAAACGTTCTTTCAAATACCGCCTGCGAAAGCGCAACGCTTGAAAAGCTTATTTGTTCGTTTCTTGAAACGATTGCAAAACAGTGTTCGGCTCAGTTTGATGTGCAAGAGGAGATAGCTATGCTTGAAAAAGAGGTTATTGATAAAAATGTTTGCAAAAATTTTGCTGAGTTGCTGATTGAAAAGAAAAGAGAACTTTTGCGCCTTCGTGCTTTTTATGAACAGCTTATTGATGCAACTGAGATATATATTGAAAATGAAAACGAACTTTTGGATGAAAAATCATATAAGCTTTTCAGGCTCTTTAGGGATAAGGCTGTAAGATATAAGGAAAATACGGATATTTTGAGAGAAAGCGTAACTCATCTTTGGGACGCATATCAAACAAGCATTGACGCAAGGCAAAATGAAATAATGAAACTTTTTACCGTCGTGACTTCTGTTTTTTTGCCTATGACCGTTATAGTCGGCTGGTACGGAATGAATTTTAAATATATGCCTGAGCTTTCCTCCCGCTTTGGATATCCGTATGTGATTTTTTTAAATGTTGCAGTCGTTTTTTCACTTGTTTATATTTTTAAACGAAAAAAGTGGATTTGAAATTATAAGCGGTTTTTAATAGTTTCAAAATGATGTATCGTGAATGTGTGCCCAAGGCGAATTTCTATGACTCGTGCAGGGAAATTAATTCAGGCTTTATCGGCGCATATTACAACGAAATCGTAATTTGCGAAAAAATTTGATATTTTTTTATCCGTCAAAATTGCCTGTTTTGGCGGATTTTTTAATAATTGTAACCTGATGTTTACAAAAGAGTAACAAAAAAATCTTGATTTATCTTATAAGTTGATATATTATATTATTAATAATAATGAATAAGTGCGCTAAGGCGTAAATTTATAATGAAATACAAGGGGAAAAAATCGTGATAGAATTCAGAAATGTATCAAAGGTTTACGACAGCAACGGTACCCACGCCCTTTCAAATGTTAATATCAAAATTGAGGACGGAGAGTTTGTTTTCGTTGTAGGCTCTTCGGGTGCAGGTAAAAGTACATTTTTAAAACTCATTATGCATGAGGAAAAGCCAACCGAGGGTGAAATTATTTTTAACGAATATTCATCTGCCACTCTTAAGAAAAAGCAGGTTCCTTATTACAGAAGAGAAATGGGCATAGTGTTCCAGGACTTCCGCCTTATTCCTAAAATGTCGGTTTATGACAATGTTGCGTTTGCAATGCGTGTTATCGGCGCTAAGGAAAAGGAAATCCGTAAGAGAGTGCCATATATTCTTCAGCTTGTAGGTCTTTCTCAAAAGGCACGTTCGATGCCTAATGAGCTTTCGGGCGGTGAGCAACAGAGAGTTTCTCTTGCAAGGGCACTTGTTAATAATCCTAAGGTTATTATTGCGGACGAGCCTACGGGTAACGTTGACCCTGAAATGAGCCACGAGATTGTAGGTCTTTTGACTAAGATTAACAATGCCGGCACAACTGTTATTATGGTTACTCACGAGCACGATTTGGTGCGTTCGTTCCAAAGACGTGTTATTGTTATTAAAAACGGCGAGGTTGTATCCGATACTCCCGACCCTACCCATGCTCAGTTTACAGGCGAAAACCCTAAAGCGGACACCGATATGTTCTTTTTTGACGAGGACGTTGAGATTGATAATGTTGACGTTTTGCCTAAGGACGAAAACGAAGAGGATATTTTTGATAACCTCGAAAGCGTTGTAAGCGACGAGAGCGCAGAGGAAGAACAGGGAGGTGAGCAGTAATGACAGGTGCAAGTTTAAAATATTTAATTAAAGAGGGCTTTAGGAATACTTGGACAAACAGAATGATGTCTATCGCATCAATTTGCGTTCTTATGAGCTGTCTTGTTCTTATCGGCTCTGCTTCAATGATATTCCTTAATATCGATTCTCTTCTCGGCAAAATTGAAGAGGAAAATGTAATTATGGTTTATATCACGGATGACGCAACACCCGATGATATTACAAATATGCAAAACGAGATTACTGCTTGCGGAAATATTAAAAGCGTTGAATTTATTTCAAAGGAAAGCGCTTGGCAGGAACAGCTCAACACTATGGAGAAGGCTCAAGCAGAATTCTTTACTCAGATAAGCTCTGATATTCCGCTTCCGAATGCCTATAAGGTAACGGTTGAAAATCTTGATAAATTTGACGAAACGGTTAATAAGCTTAAAAAAATACAGCACGTTGATACTATCAGAGAAAACAAAAATCTTGCTAAAAAGCTTGTTGCGTTAAGGCAGGGAATTACGGTTATTTCCTTTGTTATTATCGCAGTATTGTTTGTTATTTCTGTTTTCATTATTTCAAACACAATTAAACTTACGGTTTACAGCCGCCGTTTAGAGATAAGCATTATGAAATCAGTCGGGGCAACGAATTCGTTTGTCCGTTTGCCGTTTGTGGTTGAAGGTATAATCCTCGGTATCACATCGGGTGTTATCAGTTTAGGCTTTGTGTGGGGGCTTTACGAACTTGCGGTTAAAGAATTTTCTGATATCCTCAGTTCGTTTAACGGCTTAGGCTTCCTTAAATTTACCGATTATGCACTTCCGATGCTCGGAATATTTGTTGCTATCGGCGTGTTGACCGGTGTCGGAGGCTCAATTATTACAATGAGTAAATATTTAAATAAGGAAGGCAGTGAAATAAGTGGCATTTAGTATGAAACGAACATTGTCATTGATTTTAAGCTTTGCATTTTTTATATCAAGCTTTGGCAGTGCTTTTTCGGCTCAGGCTAAGTCAACATCACAGCTTAGAAGTGAAAAGCAAAAAATTCAACAGCAGATAGACAGCGCTCAAAGCAAGCTGAATAAGCTTTCTGCCCAAAAGCAAAAAAATGAGGAATATCTTGCAACGCTCAGGTCAAAAATAAACTTGATGCAAGACAAGATTGATTCCCTTGAAGATGATAAAGCTGCATTGCAAGCGGAAATTGATGCAATTCAGGTAAAAATCACGCAAACAGAACAGGATATTGCAGACGCTCAGGCAAAAATTGACCAAAAGCAGGCTGAATTTGACCAGACCTATCAGGTTTATTGCCAAAGGCTTCGTGCAATGTATATATCAGGCTCTGCATCTACTCTTGAGGTGCTTTTAACTTGCAAGGATGTAAGCTCAATGCTTACACGTGCGCAAATGGTTAAGTCGGTATCTCAGCAAGACAGCGCAATTCTTGACGAGCTTATGACAAAGATGCAGGAAATCGAGAAAGAAAAGAAAAAGCTTGAAGAAAAACGAAACGAATTAACTAACGATAAGCAGCAGCTTGAATCTAACAAAAAGGAACTTCAGTCAAGTATTGATGAAATTGATTCATCAAAAAGCGAACTTGATGCCGAGGTTGCAGAGTGTAACGAGGTTATGAAAAGCCTTTCAAGCCAGTCGAGCGAGTATAAGGAGCTTATTGAAACCAATCAGGCACAGCTTGAGCAGGTTGAAAGCGAAATTCGTGCGGCAATTGCTTCCGCTTCAAGGGGAAGCGGCTCAATTTCAGGCTCAACGGGTAACGGCTCGGGCGAGCTTGGTTATCCGACGGATTCGAGAAGTATATCGGCAGGTTATCCTAACTATTCATCGGGCGGATACCACGGCGGTATTGACTTCCCGGTAAGAACAGGCTCAAACGTATATGCTGCGGCTTCGGGTAAAGTTATTCTTGTTAAATATCTTAATTACAGCTACGGCAGATACATAATTATTGACCACGGCAACGGACTTTCAACGCTTTATGCTCATAATTCAAGCATTTTAGTAAACGTAGGAGATAAGGTGTCGAGAGGTCAACCTATTGCAAAGAGCGGTTCAACAGGCAATTCAACAGGTCCGCACTGCCATTTTGAAGTTCGTGTAAACGGTAGCAGAGTTAATCCTAACAACTATTTATAATCAGACTTTGATAAAGCGGCTAAACCGCGCCGAATAAAAATAAATAAACCGCTTTGCCTCCCTTGTAAAGGGAGGTGGGTGCAACTTGTTGCACTCGGAGGGATTGTAAAAATGCCAAGGACATCGAGTCCTTGCCATTTTTGGCGCTTTCCGTCTTTTGCTCGGGGGCAGTACCTATGTACAGCACCCGCTCGCAAAATACGAAATTTATCTCACTTTCTCGAAGTCTTCAGCGTGTAGAAATTTATAATTTGATTTTTCTACACGCTGAGTAATTTTAATATTTTTTATACTAAGGGGTGTAGCCAATGAAACAGAAGAGTTTTTTAACTAAAATTTTAGCTGTTTTGTTGGCTGCTGCCTTTTTTGCGGCTTCCCCTGCTCATATTGTTGCGCTTGCAACAGGCAATTCTCAATCCGATGAATATGCCGGTATGACGGCAGAGGAAAAGCAGGCGGCAATCGAGCAAAAAATCAAGGAACTTGATACAAAGCTTTCTTCTCTCGGTAAGGAATCAAAGGAAACCGAAGAATATATTAATGCGCTTGATGAAAAAATTTCTTATTTGAAAAAACAGCTTGAATATTCTGAAAATAAGATTGATTCCTCAAAGAAAAAAATTAATGATTTGCAGCAGCAGTATAAGGATAACGAGGCACAGATTGCCGAACTTACAACGGATGTTGCAAATTTAGAGGTAAAAAATGCACAGCTTGAGCAAACGTTCAGCCAAAGCTTAACACTTTATTATCAGCGTATCCGTGCAATTTATGTCAGCGGCGAAACAAGCACAATAGCAATGCTTCTCACCTCACCCGATATTTCAACTCTTCTTACAAGATATGAAATGATTAAACGTGTGTCAAAGTGTGATAAGGAGCTTTTGCAGTCTGTTCAGTCGCAGGCAAGTGAGCTTTCAAAAACGAAACTTGAAATGCAGGATAAGCAAGCTACGCTTCAAAATGACCAAGTTGTGCTTAAAACAACACAGCAGAATTTAACGACCTCTATTTCAACTCTTGAAACTCAGCAGCAGGATTATTCCCAAAAGCAGGACGCTTATCAAAGTCAAAAAAGTGAGTCGGACAAGCTTTTGAAACAGCTTGACGAGCAAAAGCAGACTTTCAGCGAATACAGAAATCAGGACCAGGCGGAGCTTAACGCAGTTAATGCAGAGATTGCAAAGGCGGCAGAAGCTTATAAAAAGAAGCTTGAGGCTGAAAAGAAAAAGACAACAACCACAAAGCCGACCGTAACCAAAAAGGACGAAAGCGAAAACGGCGGTGAAACTTCTACTACGAAGCATACGACAACTGAACAAGAAGATAACAGCGGCAGGCTTAGGATGACATATCCTGTTCCGAGCCAAACAAGAATTACGTGCGGCTATCACGGCTATGCAGGGCATACGGGGGTTGATTTCTCCTGTGCGGCAAATTCAAAAGTTGTTGCGGCTGAATCGGGAATTGTTATTATTTCAAAAGACTTGACCAATTCCGACGGAACATACAGAAGCTACGGCAGATATATCGTAATTATGCATGATAAAACCGATTCTGCCGGAAATTATGTTTACACTTTGTATGCTCATAATAATTCAAGGCTTGTAAGAGCAGGGCAAGAGGTTAAAAAGGGACAGCAAATAGCTTGGAGTGGCTCGACGGGCAATTCAACAGGTCCGCACTGTCACTTTGAGGTAAGAACACCGAGCGCAAATTATAATGATTGTGTAAATCCAACCTTTTATTTACCGTGATAATGGTATATAATAGATATATATTTATTTTAAGGGAATGTGAAACGTGAATAAAAAAATATTATCATTAGCTTTGGCAGGTGTAATGCTTGTTTGCAATATGTCGGGAACAACGGCATTTGCCGCACAGGCAACTACACAGGCTGTGCAACCGCAGGCGCAGACAACGGCGGCTCATAATGAAAATTCAACCTCCACAAGCGGCACAACAATGAGTGCCAAGGAGGCTGAAAAAAAGCTTAAAGAGCAGCAGGCAGAGCTTGAAAAAAATCTTAAAAAAACAGATGCTAAGCTTAAGGAACTTGAAAAAAGTTCTAAGGTTACAGAGGAGTATATTGACACCCTTGACCAAAAAATAGGCTACATAAATGAGCAGCTTACTCTTCTTGAAAACAAAAATCAAAAAATTCAGGAAGAAAAAAATGCACTTGAAAAGAAGATTAAATCAAATCAAAAGCAGGTTGATGCTCTTCAGGCGGAAGTTGACAAGGCACAGGCTGAATATGATGCGCTTTACAGCGAATTTCAAACGGTTTATAATGCGTATTGCTTTAGGCTTAAGGCTATGTATATGAGCGGAAGCTGCAATATTTTTACTGCACTTTTGACTTGTAAGGATATTTCGAGCTTTTTGACAAGATATGAAATGATTAAAACCGTTTCAAAAAGCGATTCTGCCTTGCTTAAAGAGGTGAACTCCAAAATGGCGGAGGTTACCAATAAAAAGAACGGCCTTGCAGATAAAAAAGCGGCGTATGATAAGAAAAAGTCTGAGCTTGATTCTCAGAAAAAACAGCTTTCATCAAAGCAAAAGAGTATTGAACAAAACAGTAATTCAATAGCAAATAAAAAGGCTTCTCTTGCAACTGACAGGGCTGAAAGTGATAAACTTTTGGCTGAACTTACGGCGCAAAATAAGCAGTATACCGAGTTTAGAAATGAGGACAGCTCTTTAATTGAACAGGTTGAAAATGAAATTCAGGCTGTCATTTCAGGTGTTAAGCCGCCGGAAGAGGCAACAACTGCTGTTGCAGGCAAAAATTCATCTAAAATTGACAAGATTGACCAAAAAGGCAGTGATGTTTATTCAAAAAGCAATGCCGTTTTGAATATGACGTATCCCGTTCCCGGTCATCACGGTGTATCGGCAGGCTTCCCAAATTATTCATCGGGCAAGTATCACGGCGGTATTGATTTTCCTTGCTCAACAGGTTCAAAGGTTGTTGCGGCGCAAAAGGGTATTGTTATCACCGTTAAAAGGCTTAATTACAGCTACGGCTACTATGTTATGATTTATCACGGAACGGACGCTCAGGGCAGAAGTGTTGTTACCCTTTATGCTCATAATTCAAGAATACTTGTATCTCCCGGTCAAACGGTTAAAAAAGGCGAAGCTATTGCAAAGAGCGGCTCAACAGGCAATTCAACAGGTCCTCACAGTCATTTTGAGGTTCGACTTAACGGTTCACGTGTAAACCCTAAAAATTATTTAAGCTAATGAATAAGATTAATTATCAAAAAGAATTAGACAAAATAATAGAGCAAAATGTAAGAGAGGACCGAGTGCCCTCTCTTTTGCTACATAGCTGTTGCGCTCCTTGTTCAAGCTATACTATTGAATATTTGTCGCAGTATTTTAAAATAACTGTTTTATACTATAATCCAAATATTTCTCCAAAATCGGAATATGAAAAGCGCAAAAGCGAACAGCTTAGGCTTATTGACGAGATGAAAACAAAATATCCCGTATCTTTTCTTGACTGCGATTATGATTATGATGATTTTTTGAATATTGCAAAAGGATATGAATCTTGCAAGGAGGGCGGTGAGCGTTGCTTTAGGTGCTACCGCTTAAGGCTTGAAAGAACGGCGGCCCTTGCAAAGAATAACGCTTTCGACTTTTTTTGCACCACTCTTTCAATCAGCCCGCTTAAAAATTCACAAAAGATTAATGAGATAGGTTTTGAACTTGAAAAAAAATACGGCATTAAATGGCTGCCGTCAGATTTTAAGAAAAAAGAGGGCTACAAGCGCTCAATTGTGCTTTCCAAGGAATATAATCTTTATCGCCAAAATTTTTGCGGCTGTGCATTTTCTAAGGCGGAAAGTATTGAAAATAAAGAGTGAATTAATTATAATAAACACATTAATAAATGATTTTTTGGAGTAGATATGAATAAACCTCTTGCAGACCGTATCCGTCCGACTGAGCTTGACGATGTTGTCGGTCAAAGGCACTTGCTTGAAAAGGGTAAGGCACTCAGAAGCCTTATTGATTCGGGCGATATTCCAAATTTAATATTTTACGGACCGAGCGGAGTAGGTAAAACCACGGTTGCTTCTATTATCGCAAGTAAAACAAACAGAAGCCTGCGCAAATTAAACGGTACTACCGCTTCGACTCAGGATATCAAGGATATTGTCAGCGAACTTGATACTTTTTCTGCGCCTAACGGAATTTTGCTTTATCTTGATGAAATTCAGTATTTTAATAAAAGGCAACAGCAATCGCTTCTTGAATTTATCGAAAACGGAAAGATAACGCTTATTGCGTCTACTACGGAAAATCCGTATTTTTACATTTATCCCGCTATTCTTTCCCGTTCAACCGTGTTTGAATTTAAGGCGGTTGAAAGCGAGGATATTATCCCTGCCGTAAAACGTGGATTTAATATTTTAAGCGAAGAATATCAGGTTGAACTTGACATTGACGAAGAAGTGTTAAAGCGTATTTCAATCGGTTGCGGCGGTGATGTGAGAAAGTCGCTCAACAGCGTTGAAAATTGCTTTTTTGCAACACCTACCGTTGACGGTAAAAAGCATATTGAACTTGACCTTGCAAAGCAGCTTGTTCAAAAAAGTGCAGTTCATTATGATAAAGAGGGCGACGAGCATTACGATATAGTTTCCGCTTATCAAAAGAGTATGCGTGGTTCAGACCCCGACGCAGCGCTTCACTATCTTGCAAGGCTTCTTGAAGCCGGGGATTTGCCGTCGGCTTGCAGACGCCTTATGGTTTGTGCCTGCGAGGATGTCGGGCTTGCTTATCCGCAGATTATCCCGATAGTTAAATCGGCGGTTGATATTGCAATGGCAGTCGGTCTGCCTGAGGCTCGTATACCGCTTGCCGATGCTGTTATTCTTGTTGCGACAGCGCCTAAGAGTAATTCGGGCTATGCGGCTATAAATAAAGCGATGGCTGACGTTAAAAACGGTAATTACGGTCCTATTCCACGTCAACTTCAAAACAAGCATTATGACGGTGCGGACGCAGAAGTTAAGGGGCAGTTTTATATCTATCCCCATGACTATCCGAATCATTGGACTTATCAGCAATATTTGCCGGATAAGATTAAAAATAAGAAATATTACGAATTTGGCTCTGATAAAAATGAACAGGCGTTCAAATCTTATTGGGATAAGGTAAAAAATAAAAAATGACGAAAAAGCAGAGAGTATTAAACGTTATAGAACTACTTAAAAAAGAATATCCAAACGCAATTTGCTCTCTTAATTCGTCAAATGCGTTTGAGCTTTTGGTGGCTGTCAGGCTGTCAGCTCAGTGTACGGACGCAAGGGTTAATCTGGTAACGCCGGCGCTTTTTGAAAGGTATAAAACGCTTGACGATTATGCAAATGCCGATGTTAATGACATTGAAAATTATATTAAGTCCTGCGGTTTTTATAAAAATAAGGCAACGTCAATTATCGGTATGGCAAAGATGATACGAGATGATTTTGACGGCAGAGTACCCGATAATATTGATGATTTAATCAAACTTCCCGGTGTCGGCAGAAAGACAGCTAATTTGATAGTAGGCGATGTCTACGGCAAGGAAAGCATTGTTGTTGACACTCATATGATTAGAATTTCAAATCGTTTGGGGCTTGTTGATACAAAGGACCCAAAGAAGATAGAATTTGAACTGAAAAAGCTTGTTCCAAGTGATGAAGGCTCTGATTTTTGCCACAGAATAGTTCTTTTCGGTCGTGATACCTGCTCGGCAAGAAAGCCGCTTTGTTCTTCTTGCCCGTTGGCAGATTATTGTAAAAAAGTAGGAGTAAAAGCTAAATGAATTCAAATATTATACTTATCGGAATGCCCGGCAGCGGAAAATCAACTTGCGGTGTTGTTTCGGCAAAAATGTTACTTAAAAATTTTTATGACACCGATTTGCTTATTCAAAATCTTGAGGGAAAAAGTCTGCAGGAAATTATAGATAAAAACGGTGTTGAATATTTTGCAAAGGCTGAGGAAAGGGCTATTTTGTCCTTGGATATTAAGGGCACCGTTATTGCGACGGGCGGCTCGGTTGTTTATTCCGATAAGGCGATGGAGCATTTAAAAAGCCTCGGCAAAATTATTTATCTTCATTTAAGCTATGAGGATATGTGCAAAAGAATAAGCAATCTTGAAACTCGTGGCATAGTTTTTCAAAACGGCGAAACGCTTGAGGATATGTATAACGAGAGGCTTCCGCTTTATAATAAATGGGCACAGGCGGTAATCAATTGCGGTCAAAATACGGTTGAGCAAACGGCAAGGGCAATTGTAAGAGCGAGCAAGTGACAAATAAGGCATTATCATTTTTTTATAATTTGTGCAATTTGAATACTTGAACATATTATAAAAAAGTGATATTATAGTAAAAATATTTTTATATATTTAAGAATATAATTTAATACTTGTAAACGGAGGGAATTTTAATGAGCGAATACGGCGCAAAATTTGTAAAAGAGGGCTTGACCTTTGATGACGTGCTTCTCATTCCGGCTGAGAGTGACGTAACACCTGACAAGGTAGACCTAAAAACCAAGCTTACAAAGGATATTACACTTAATATTCCTGTTATGACTGCTGCAATGGATACCGTTACGGAATCAAGAATGGCAATTGCCATTGCGAGAGAGGGCGGCATCGGCGTTATTCATAAGAATATGACTATCGAGGAGCAGGCTGACGAGGTTGATAAGGTAAAAAGAAGCGAAAACGGTGTTATTACCAATCCTTTCTTCCTTTCACCAAACCATCTTGCAAGCGATGCTGAGGAGCTTATGAATAAGTATCGTATCAGCGGTGTGCCTATCTGTGAAGAAGATGGCACTCTTGTAGGCATTCTCACTAACCGTGATATGCGCTTTATGACAGATTTTAACGTTAAAATTTCCGAAGTTATGACCCCGAAGTCACAACTTGTTACAGCACCAAAGGGTACTACTCTTGAAGAGGCTAAAAAAGTTCTTATGGGCTCAAAGGTTGAAAAGCTTCCTCTTATTGATGAAAACGGCAAGCTTTCGGGTCTTGTTACAATTAAAGATATTGAAAAAAGTGTTAAGTATCCAAACACTGCAAGGGATAAGGACGGCAGGCTTCTTTGTGCAGCCGCTTTGGGTGTAACAGATGATGTTCTTGTACGTGCAAAGGCTCTTGCCGATGCAGGTGTTGATGCATTTGTTCTTGACTCTGCTCACGGTCACAGCCACAATATTATGAAGAGTGTTGAAATAGTTAAGAATGCTTTTCCTCAAATTTCTCTTATTGCAGGTAATGTTGCTACCGCAGATGCAACAGAAGCACTTATTAAAGCAGGTGCAGACGCAGTTAAGGTCGGTATCGGCCCCGGTTCAATCTGTACTACCCGTGTTGTTGCAGGTATCGGTGTTCCGCAAATTACCGCTATTTACGATTCTGCCGAGCGTGCAGATAAGTACGGCGTTCCTGTTATTGCAGACGGTGGTATTAAGTACAGCGGTGAAATCGTTAAGGCTATTGCAGCAGGTGGCTCTTGCGTAATGATGGGCTCGCTTGTTGCCGGATGTGAGGAATCACCGGGCGAAACTGAAATTTATCAGGGCAGGCAGTTTAAGGTTTATCGTGGTATGGGCTCACTCGGCGCTATGAACCACGGCAGTGCAGACAGATATTTCCAAAAGGGTTCAAAGAAATTTGTTCCTGAAGGTGTTGAGGGTCGTGTGCCTTATAAGGGAGCTTTGGGCGATACGATTTATCAGATGATGGGCGGCCTTCGTTCAGGTATGGGTTACTGCGGTTGTCATACTATTGAGGAACTTAGAAATAACGCTAAGTTTATCAAGATTACAAGCGCAGGTCTTATTGAATCTCACCCTCACGATATTTCTATCACTAAGGAAGCACCTAACTACTCAGGCTCAATCAGATAATTAAATCTATTAACTTTACGGGCGGATTTCGGCATTTTTGCTTTTCCGCCCATACTGTTTTATATCAATTTTAAGCAGGTAATCATATGGCTAAAAAAATCTCTAAATGGAAGAAGTTTAAAAGATTTTTAAAACGAAATATGACACCCACTTGGGCAAGGCATTTTTCCTATCAGGTTTTTGCTCTTCTTACAAGTGTTGCAATGATAGTCGGTGTTGCTGATTATGCCGTCACCAAGTCTTATGACGAAAGGAAGCTTTCTTTTATGGATGATTTTACTATTACTGCGCACACGGGCGCTTATGATACCGAAATGAATACTTTAGAGGCAGTCAAAGCGGCTATTAAGAATAATGCTGAGATTATTGAACTTGATATTCGCCAGCGCCCCAATAAAACGCTTGTTATGAGCCACGATATAGTTGTAACAAATAATGACGGCGCACCGCTTGAGGATGCCCTTGCGCTTATTAAGGACACACCCGATATGCAGATTAATTTTGATATCAAGGAAACACGTGTTCTTAATTCTCTTCATGCGCTTTTGGTTGATTATAATTTGCTCGACCGTTCGTTCTTGACCGGAATTGAGGTTATTAACGTAAAGGCGGTTAAGGATTCTAATTGCGCAAATATGGATTATTATCTTAATTATAAGCCGTCAAAATTCAAGGCTTTTTCGGATGATTACAGGCAAAAAATTATTAAGCTTTTGGAAGATACGGGCGCAATCGGCATTAACTGTAACTATAAATTTGCCGGCTCTCAGCTTTCAAATCTTCTTCATAAAAAGGGATATAAACTTTCTGTTTGGACTGTTGATACCGAGCGTAACGCAAAAAAAATGCTTGTCATTAAGCCTGATAATATTACGACCAAAGACCCCGAAATGATTAAGAAAGTTATAGCCGATTGGGGCAAATAATTTTTTTCAAAAAAAGCAAAAAAGGTCTTGACTATTGTTCTGACTTATGATATATTAATTAGGCGTTGGAGATACGCTGGTGTAGCTCAGTTGGTAGAGCAGCTGATTTGTAATCAGCAGGTCAGGGGTTCGAGTCCGTTCACCAGCTCCAATATGGAAGAGTTCCCGAGCGGCCAAAGGGAACAGACTGTAAATCTGTCGCTATTCAGCTTCGGTGGTTCGAATCCACCCTCTTCCACCAAATAAAAACCAATCACTTTTGTGATTGGTTTTTATTTTTTGTATAAACAAAGTGGATTCGAACCACTAATGGGAGCGAACGCCGAAGCCTGCGAGGCAAGGAGCGACAGAGAAACAGTCCGGTGGACTGTTTCGACATTAGTCCAAAGGTGCGAAGCACCTGCGATAAAATCCACCCTCTTCCACCACGTCGTCACAAGCTATATATCGCTTGTGGCGATTTTTTTATATCATTTTTAAAAATCACCACGGCACTCACACCGCTGCTCCTCCTTTTCCCCAAAAAGCTCACGCTTTTCGGGGACCCCGATATTTATTTTATTTTTGTATAAACAAAATCGCCACTGCACTCATGCCGCTGCTCCTCCTTTTCCCCGAATTAAATAAACCTTTTTGCCTCGTTTAAAAGGGAGGTTTTTTCTGTTTTTTCGCAATTTTGTCCATAAACATTGTTAAAAAATAAACAATCTTGTGTATATTGCCAAAATGGTAATAAAATCTTGCATTATAAGTCAAAATAATATATAATTATTATCGGTTAAAAATATTTATAATCATAATTAATATATGAGAGGTAAAAACAATGGATGCATTAAACAAAAAAACTATTGAAGACATTGATGTAAAAGGCAAAAAAGTTCTTGCTCGTTGCGACTTTAACGTTCCGCTTAAAGACGGCGAAATCACTAATGACAAGAGAATTGTTGCCGCTCTTCCTACTATCAAGTATTTGATGGAGCACGGTGCAAAGGTTATACTTTGCTCACACCTCGGCAGACCTAAGGGAGAATATAAGCCTGAATTCAGCCTTGCTCCCGTTGCAAAAAGACTTTCGGAGTATCTCGGTGTTGAGGTTAAGCTTGCCGAAGATGCTGAGGTTGTAGGCCCTAATGCCAAGGCTATGGCAGCCGAGCTTAAGGACGGCGAGGTTATGCTCCTTGAAAACGTTAGATACAGAGCAGAAGAAACAAAGAACGAGGAGAATTTCTCTAAGGAACTTGCTTCTCTTGCTGATATTTTCGTAAACGACGCATTCGGTACTGCTCATAGAGCGCATTGTTCAACAACAGGTGTTGCTGCTTATTTACCTGCTGTTTGCGGTTACCTTATCCAAAAGGAAATCAAGTTTATGGGTGGCGCTCTCGCTAATCCAAAGAGACCTCTTGTTGCAATTCTCGGCGGTGCTAAGGTTTCAGACAAAATCGGTGTAATTGAAAACCTTATTGATAAGTGTGACACAATCATTATCGGCGGCGGTATGGCTTATACCTTTATGAAGTATCTCGGCCATAACATCGGTACTTCTCTTCTTGAGGCTGACTGGGTTGAAAAAGCAGGCGAAATGATGAAGAAGGCTGAGGATAAGGGTGTTAAGTTCCTTATTCCTGTTGATAACAAGGTTGGTAAGGAATATGACGAGAATACAGAGGCTAAGGTAGTAAGCAGTGACGATATTCCTGACGGTTGGATGGGTCTTGATATCGGCCCTAAGACTCAGGAAGTTTTTGCAGACGCTATTAAGGGCGCAGGCACAGTAATTTGGAATGGTCCTATGGGCGTTTCAGAATGGGATAACTTTGCCGCAGGCACAATCAGCGTTGCTAAGGCAGTTGCTGATTCAGGCGCTATTTCAATCATCGGCGGCGGTGACTCGGTTGCAGCTGTAACAAAGCTTGGCTTTGCAGATAAGATGAGCCACATTTCAACCGGTGGCGGTGCATCACTTGAATTCCTTGAGGGTAAAGACCTTCCGGGTATCTGCGCACTCCAAGACAAATAATTTTGAATGTCGCAAATAAGCAGGCATAACCGTGCCCGTAATTATCAATAATCGTAGGGGCGACCATTGGTCGCCTTATACCAAAAATATTTTAAAGAGGTAACTATTATGAATAAGACTCTTCGTAAGGCAATTATTGCCGGTAACTGGAAAATGAACAATACTCCTGCACAGACAACTGCTCTCATCAATGAGATGAAGCCGCTTGTTGCCGATGCTGATTGCGAGGTTGTTCTTTGCGTTCCTTTCGTAGATGTTCCTGCCGCAGTTGAAGCTGCTAAAGGCTCTAATATTAAAATCGGTGCAGAGAATGTTCACTTTAAGGACAGCGGTGCTTTCACAGGCGAGGTTTCGGCTGATATGCTCGTTGAGCTTGGCGTTGAATACGTTGTAATCGGTCACAGCGAGAGAAGAACATACTTCGGCGAAACAGACCAAACAGTAAATCTCAGAACCCTTAAGGCTCTTGAAAAAGGCTTGAAGCCAATCATCTGTGTTGGTGAAACTCTTGAGCAGAGAGAGCTTGGTTATACAGAAACACTTCTTAAGTATCAAACAAAGATGGCACTTACAAATGTAACTGCTGACCAGCTTAAAAATGTTGTAATCGCTTACGAGCCAATTTGGGCAATCGGTACAGGCAAGACTGCTACTGCTGACCAGGCTGACGAGGGTAACGGATATGTTCGTGCAGCTATTGCAGAGGCTTACGGTGCTGATGTTGCAGAAACAGTAACAATTCAGTACGGCGGCTCAATGAACGCTAAGAATGCTGATGAGCTTACTTCAAAAGTAAACGTTGACGGCGGACTTATCGGCGGTGCTTCACTTAAGGCTGAGGACTTCTCAATTATCGTTAAGGCTGCAAGCAAATAATTAAACAAATTTTGGGTGGGTGTGTTTCGGCATACCCACTTTTTGTGAAAAACAATATGGAGGAATACTAATGAAAAAACCTGTTGTATTATGTATAATGGACGGTTACGGCAAGAATGACAGCGATTACGGCAATGCAATCGCTATGGCAAAAAAGCCTAACCTTGATAAGCTTATGGCTGAATATCCAATGACTTATATCGGAGCAAGCGGACTTGATGTAGGTCTTCCTGACGGTCAGATGGGCAACTCTGAAGTAGGCCACACAAATATCGGTGCCGGCAGAGTTGTATATCAGCCGCTCACAAGAATTACAAAAGCATTTGAGGACGGCGATGCTGAAAAAAATCCTGCTCTTAAGGGCGCTATGGATAATGCTAAGGGCAAGGCTCTTCACCTTATCGGTCTTGTTTCACCCGGTGGTGTTCATTCTCATTCGGAGCATCTTTATCATCTTCTTCAAATGGCTAAAAATAACGGTGTAGAGAATGTTTACGTTCACGCTCTTCTTGACGGCCGTGACGTTCCACCTTCATCTGCCGTTGAATATCTCAATGAACTTGAGGATAAAATGAAGGAAATCGGCGTAGGTAAAATCGCTTCCGTAATGGGCAGATTTTACGCTATGGACCGTGACAATATTTGGGACAGAGTTGAAAAGGCTTATGCCGCTATCGTTTATGGCGAGGGCATTCAGGCTGACAATGCAGTTGAGGCGGTTAAGGCTTCTTATGAAACTGTTGACGAGGACGGCAAGCACCTTACAGATGAATTTGTGCTTCCTACCGTTATCGGCGGCAGCGAGGGCAGAGTTAAGGCTGACGACAGCGTTATCTTCTTTAACTTCCGCCCTGACCGTGCAAGAGAGATTACACGTACATTTGTTGACCCTGATTTTAACGGCTTTGAGAGAAAGAACGGCTTTTTCAAGCTTTACTATGTATGTATGACTCAGTATGATGCCGAGATGCCAAACGTTGAGGTTGCATTCGGCCCTGAAACTCTTGTTAATACCTTTGGTGAATATATTTCAAAGCACGGTATGACTCAGCTTCGTATTGCCGAAACTCAAAAGTATGCTCACGTAACTTTCTTTTTCAACGGCGGCGAGGAAAAGCAGTATGAGGGTGAGGACAGAATCCTTGTTGCTTCTCCTAAGATTTCCACATTTGACCTTATGCCTGAAATGAGTGCTCCTGAGGTATCGGAAAAGCTTAATGCTGCAGTAAGAAGCGGCAAATATGACGCTATTATCGTAAACTTTGCTAACTGCGATATGGTTGGCCATACAGGTATTATCCCTGCGGCAATCAAGGCTGTTGAAACTGTTGACGCTTGTGTTGGCTCACTTGCAAAGGCTGTTATAGAAATGAACGGCAACCTCTTTATCACTGCCGACCACGGCAATGCTGATAAGATGCTTGACGAAAACGGCGAGCCGTTCACAGCTCACACAACTAACCCTGTTCCGTTTGTTGCAGTAAACTGCGGCGAGGGTGTTGAACTTCGTGACGGCGGCAAGCTTTGCGACATCGCTCCTACAATGCTTCAAATGCTCGGACTTGACAAGCCTGCTGAAATGACAGGTGTATCACTTATTAAATAAGTAAATACAACAATAAAAGGATTAGATATTCGTATTAATTTACGCATATCTAATCCTTATTTTTTATCTTATATTTATGTTTATATTGTTATATTGTCGGTTTAACTCTGTATACTACAGTCGAATGTTTAGGAATTGTTGCATTAATTGTAGTTCCTGTTGAGCGTTCATCTGTCCACAAATCGTGAAGTTCATAACCCGACGGAGATTCCTCAATACCTAAGTATGGGTCTTTAGTAAGGTCATCAAGCTTGAAGTTGACGCTTTTTGTGGAAGAAGCAGTATTGAATAAACAAAGTGCAACATCGCCGTTTGAAAGCGGACGGGCAATAATGTCAATACCGCTTTCCTTTTTAATTCTCTTAGCACTCTTGCCGAGTGAATCCTGGTCAACTGCAATCATATGCTTGTTAGTAACAATTTTAAGCGTTTCGTTATCCTTATCGGGCATACCGTTTGATACAAAGCTTCTGATATCGTTGCCAAGCATAAGCGGAGCGGCAAGCATACACCAAAGCGAGAAATGCGCTCTGTTTTCGTTATCGTCAAGCTTTCCGTTGCCGACCTCAAGCATATCAGGGTCGTTCCAATGGCCCGGTCCTGAGTGCTTATAAAGCTTCAAGGTGCGGTTATATATCATAGTTATGCTTCTCCAATTTGGAGCTATATCGGGCGTTGTGCGCCACATTGAGCCTGCTTTAGCACCCCAAAGATAAGGGCGAGCCATGCCCCATTCGCAAATGGAATATGTGATTGGCTTTTCTTCTGAATGTGTAACCTTAGCCCACATTGAGCTTGCTTCCTTAAGAGCGTCACCCATACGCTTATACTGAATATATGACGAGTCAATCGCAGTTGCTACAGGGTTTTTGATTGTCATATTGTTGGTGCCCTCTTTAAGCTCAACAATAATTTGTTGCCTGCCTAAAGGACTGAAGCCCTTAGTTTCAGGGAAGAAAATTTCATACATTTTGCCGTTAATATGAATTTGCATATACTGCTTCTTTTTAGCCATTGACTTGTGAAAAACAAAGGTTAATACATATTCGCCCTTTTCGTCTGCGTCAAAATTAAAGCTTGCAGAGCCTGAGCCGTGGCTGATAAATCCGATTGCTTTTTTGCTCGGCACGTCAGACATTTTGATAATCTTTGCTCTTCCGGTAAACTCTGCGTCCTCCGGCCTTAAATCAATTTCAAAAGCGCTTTTTGGCTTGGTAATTACAATATGCTCAATTGCAGGGCAGTCACCGCTGATTCTGTTATGATGGCAAAAATCGTATTTAAAAAATTCACAGCCCCAAGACGCAATTGTTTTTGCGTCAAGCCTTTCGTTGCCGAGAGAGGCAGGGAGGTCCTCGCAGGTGAGAGTACCGTTAGAAGAATAAAGACCAACCTTTAAGCCGAGTGCGTTAATATCCTTAATAAGCTTAGGAATACCACGGCTGAATGTGCCGAGATCGCCCTGAAGCTTTCCGTCACTGTCACGAAGGGAACTTTGCCAGCAATCGTCAAGGTTAATAAATTCATATCCTGCGTTTGCAAGTCCGCTGTCTTTCATAGCGTGGGCAGTTTGCATAATAATATCCTGGTCAATATTGTTCCTAAAGGTATTCCAGCTTGACCAGCCCATAGGCGGAGTTTGAGCAACCTTATTTTCAGAATATTCTTCGTCCTCGCTTATATCAATTGTAAGCTTAGTCGGGATAAATATTTTTTTCAAAGCGCAAAGCGGACATTTGCCGTTTGCTTTCATATTTAAAAACCAAGAAATGAACACAACAATCAATATTGCCAAAACGGCAACTAAAATTATAGCAAGATATTTCATTATAAACCAATCTCCTTAAAAAGCTCCAACTCCTTTTGAGCCAAAGCCTGCGTATTTTCATCATCAAGTGAATTTACTGCATTTAACGTAAATTCTTTTCTGTTTTTAAAATTGTAAATTATTCGATAAATCCAAGCATATAAAATAAGCCAAGGTCTTCCGTCGATAAATTTGATATAATCAATTTCTTTAAGCTTTTTGTAAGGCGGAAAGAGAAGCCTGAGTTTCGCCATAAAGGGCGAATATTTTTTCCCTTCTTCAAGCTCTCTCCTTGCAACGGTAACGCCCTTGTTTTCATTCTCATTGCCGAATGCACCGCAGTCGCAAAGGTATTTTTCAATATTTTTCGTATCAATTGCGTAGTCATAACCTTCGCCGAAAAAGTTGCGGCAAACGGTCAAAACGGTTTTACCGAATTTTTCAAGTTCAACTGCGCTTAAATATTCAAACACCTTTTGAATATTAATATTTGCAGTTTTTAGCATTACGGCTAAATCAAGAATAAGTTTAATTCCTGCTCCGTAGAATTTGAAATGGTGCGCCATGTGGGCAATCAAATATGCAAAATGAAAGCTGTCGTCAAATTTTCCGTCAAAGCCGTCAAATTCTGCATAATCAAAAGCGCTGCAAAACGGCTCGGTATCATAACAGCTTATAAGCTTTGTGTGCACCTCAATCAGAACACCGTTTTTAACATAGTTATAAACCGGCCCGTTTTCCTTAACACAGTCAAAACCGTTAGATATAAGCAATTTTTTAATCTTGTCCCTGTCCTCAGCCTTGATTAGAACGTCTATATCGCCCATAGCACGGCTTTCAGGCACGGGGTAGTATTCTCTGAGTATTGCGCCTTTAAACGTGATATACGGGCACTGAGCCGACGCAAAAAGCGCCTTAACCTCTTCCAGCATATTAATCTGAGCGTTTGAAAGGAAAATTAAATCAAAAAATTTATTTTCAAGCGCATTTAAGAAGCTTTCGGGTAAATCGCTTTTATTCTTTGCATTTAAAAGTGCACAGTGCAATACACCTAAAAGGTTATGCCCCTTTGCATATAAAAATAATTTTTTATAATTAACGTCTGTATCGAAAATAAATTTGTCGCCGTTTAAATAGTGGCGGCAAATGTCAATTAAAACTTCATATTCCTTATCCATATCAGTTGAAAACTGCGTTGCCGACAACAAGACTTAAAATTGTCATAATAAGTCCGGCAATAAATACACCGAGCGAAATCACAAAAAAGCTCTTTTTCCTATCAAGATGGAGAAGAGATGCAAGAAGAGCACCTGTCCAGCCGCCTGTACCCGGAAGCGGTATGGCAACGAAAATCAAAAGCCCCCAAATTCCGTATTTATCAATTTTATCTCGCTTTTTAAGCGTTTTGTCCTCAAGCCAATAAACAAACTTGTTTATTCCGGGAACTTTTTTTAATAAATCGAAAATCCAATTGATTAATAAAAGTATGAACGGTATAGGTAAAATGTTACCTAAAAAGCTGATAATAAATCCTACAAAAGGATTCATTTGCAAAAGCACAATGGCTGTAAACATTCCGAGCCTGCATTCCAAGATAGGGCAGACTGAAATAATAAACACAACAAGCCAATCGGGTATTCCGTGCGCTGTTAAAAACTCTTGTAAGTTTCTGCAAAATTCCTGTACCATATATCAGTTCTCCTTTTTGTCGGTTGTTATATTTTGCTTTTTATCTGCATTTGATTGCGACTCGTTATTTTTGTTTTGAGCATTAACGTTATTGTTTGCTGCATTTTGAAGTCGCTTTTTTTCCTGACTTCTTTTTCTCTTTTTTATTATTTTTTGGCGCACAATTTCCTCTTTGTGCTTTTCATAATAGCGTTGAGCCCTGATTTTGTTTTGCTGTTCAATCCATTTTTGGCGCCTGTATTCGGCTATTCTTTCCTTGCGCTCTTGCTCTTTAAGTTCGATTTCTCTGTCAATAGCTTGCGCAGTGGGAGTGTTTTTATTTACAATAAGCTTTTGCTTAATGAGAAAATCAACGGCTTCCCTCAGTATTTTTTTATCATTTTCAAATGAGAGGTGACCCATAGCCTGGTCATACGCAAGCCATCTGTAATCGTCAATTTCCTCCTCTTGCATTGTTGTTTTTAAATCGTCTGTCGTTGCAACGAATATAGAAACTTTTTTGTCAACATTGTTGCGAAGCGTATATTTTGATATACCCTCGTAGCCAAGATGAATTTTAATGTGAAGCCCCGTTTCTTCAAGAACTTCTCTTCTTGCTGCGTCGTATTTTGTTTCACCCATTTCGAGGTGACCTTTAGGAAAGCCCCAGTTCGCCGAGCGCTTATTTTTTATAAGCAAAAAGCGAAGCTTGCCTTTAATACTCCTGTATACTACTGCGCCTGCGCTTGATTCGTAGTAGCAGACAAGTTCATATTCAGGAAAATCGTTTTTAACATCAATGTATTGATAAATGTCTTGATTAATGTAGCGTGAACTTCTTGACGCCATAATCCAAATAGTTTTTAAATCCGTGTTCTCCGGGTCTTTAGGAACGAGTGCCGCTATAATTCGTCCGTCGAAATTGCAAACCGTGTGAGTCACTCCCATAACAAAAGCGTAACGGTTTTTGTATCCCTTGATTTGAACTAAGTTTAAAGGATATACATAACCGTTCTCATCGACAGAATTAATAGTTTTAACAACTCTTCCTTGGGCTGTTTTGCCGAGAAACATAACATCACCACCAAGTAAAAGATATAATTCGTATTTATTATATCTTATTTTATATTGTAATACAAGAATTTTATTATAAAAACGTGAAAAATGATATTTAATATAAAGCAAAACGGACAACTCCGAAGAGTTGCCCGTTTTTATTTTTTATTCGGTTTGCAGATTTAGGTTTATGACATTGTCTGAAGTAAATCAACAAGTGAAGCAATAACCGTATCGGTATCACCCTTAAGAACAGGAAGTACCTGGTCTACAACACCTGAAACTGTTTCGTTGCCGCCAACAAGACCGGTTACAAGTGAACTAATCTTCTTGAAGTTGTCGCCTGCGTTTACAGTTTCGATTAAGTAGCTGAGAACTGCGATGAGAGTTTCTGAAGAGTTACCCTTAACGTAAATTCTTGTGCCGTAGGTAGCAGCCTGTGATGCGTCGGTAATTACCTTACCGTGGCTTGCAAGCTGTAACCAATTAATGTCGTTAAGCTTAATTCCAAGCGGTGTGCCCTTAATCTTAATCATTCCAAGAATGTTATTAAGAAGAGGAACGATAGCGTCAGCACCGAGGAGCGGCTTAAGTGTTGCGTTAATATCATAGATATCAAGCTTGAAGTTTGATACGCCAATCTTGCCGAGGAGAGAGTTAAGGTCAACCTTAAGTGCCTTAAGAAGGGCAGGTAAGAGAGTGTTGAGGTCAACTACAGGCTTGACAGCGTCTATAAGTGCAGAGATAGGAGTGAGGAGATTGTCAAGAATCTGGCAAAGTCCGTTATTACCGATGAAGAGTGCAAGGTTTGGAAGCATTTCAAATAATGTTTCGAGAGGAGCATTGAGAATATCCTCAACCTTATCCCAGATAGGATTGATAATGTCAAGAAGAACATTATCATAAGCTTTCTTCATATCTTCTCTGTACTGATACTGAGTCTTAACGTTATACATTGAGAATGCTTCCATAAGAGGAACGATTGATGATGTATAACCGTTAGAACCAGGGATTCTTACGATATCGAAAAGACCGAGGTATGCGTCATTAAGAAGTACATCAAGTACGCCGAATACAGGACGAAGAACTGCAACGAGTGCATGGAAGAATGTATCTCTGTCCTTAACGCCCCACTTAAGAGCTGATGTATTAACCTTTGACCAAGAACCAGCCTTAGCGATTACGCTTGCATTAGCTGCATAAGTTTTGCCGTAAGTTTCGTCTGTAAGGAGCTTAGCAACATTGCTTGTTGAGAAGTCGATACCTGTTTGTGCAAGGAGGGAAACGAGTGAGCCGTCGCCAACCTTAACCTTTTCAACTGCACCGTAAAGACCGGTGAGAAGTGAGTTAACAATGTCATCCTTGAAGAGGAGGCCGCCGATTAAGTTGTTAAGACCGCCTTTAACTAAACTGCCAACAAGGCCGTCAAGCATAGGAGGAAGATTCTTAAGGAAGTCAACGTCTACGCCCTTAGGATATGAGAAGTCGAATGAGCCTGTCTTATATGCGGTGTAATCCCAGAATGCATTAGTAGGTTCGCCTGTTAAGAAGTAGAATACTGCACGAACGATATCATCTTTTTCAGCCATGCTGATTGTAGTGAATACACTTGAGATGATTGACTTGAGCATACTGTTCTTCTTAATAGCACCAATTGAAGAAACAAGTGATTTGATTGGTTTAGCGTTCTTAATAAGAGTGTCTGCCACATAGCGGAGAACTGCAACGAGAACCTCGCCCTTGTCAGCAATTACTTCCTTATTAGTGAACTTGCCTTCGGCATTCTTAGCATGCGACTTAGAGGTTACAACCTTGCCGTGAGCAGCGATTGTTGACCACTTGAAATCAGGAAGCTTGATGCCTGTTTTCTTAAGTAAGCTGTTAATAAGCGGAACAACGATGTCCTGAATGTTGCAAGACTTGAGGTCTGCAAGCTTAATGTTAAGCTTAACGCCTCTAACCTTAAGCAAGCTTGTTAAATACTTGCCGAGGTCCTTGCCAAGAACCGCTGAAATAATCTTATCAACATCTAAACCTGCTGACTTAGCAGTTTTAACAATGTTTGTAATCGGAGCAAGGAGATTATCAAGAAGCTGGCCGATACCATTGTTATCAATGAAGTATGCAAGGTTAGGAAGAACTGATGTAATTGTTTCAAATGGCTTGTCGAGAACTTGGTCAACAAAGCTCATAAGAGGATTAAGAACATCAAGAAGTACGTTATCCTTAGCCTTCTTGCAATCCTTCTGATACTGTGCAAATGTCTTAATCTTGCTGTTGCTTACCTGAAGAACATCAAGAAGAGGAATGATTGCACCTTCATAGCCGTTAATGCCGTTTATGCCGACATTGAGTGCGTTAAGGTCAAGCTTAATTGTTGAAAGCTTAGAATCGGCATTCATTGAATCCTTAGCTGTAAGAGTAAGAACACCTTTCTTAAGCTCATAGGTAAGAGCAATCTTGCTTGCTACCTTGCCGTCGCTTCCCTTAATATCAAGAGATGTTGAAGCCTTTGCAATTGTGATATTGCTAAGGTCAATCTTTCCTTCATTAAGGAATACGTTGAGAACACTGTTGAGAGGACGAAGAATTGCAACGAGTGCATGTACGAAGCCCTGCTCAGCCTTTGCGGAGCCATCCTTGAAGCCCCAGTTGATTGTTTTAACCTTCTTCCAGCTCTTAACCTTCTTGAGGGTTTTAGCTGCTGAAGAATAAGTTTTACCATAGCTCTTATCCATAAGTAAGCCTGCAACGCCCTTAGGTGAAACAGTAATGCCTGCCATATTGAGATAAGGTGAAATAGTCTTTTTGTCAAGTGCACCGTAAAGTGCCTTAGCAAGTGAAGTGAGGTTAGCGTTTGTAAATACCAAACCGCTTACAACACCCTTAAGATTTGATGCGTCAACTACGCCGAAGTTAGTGAGAAGAGCCATAACTGCGTCAACCGCACTGTCAAGCTGGGTGATAGCAGATTCAGCATCATAAGAAGAAATACCGTCAGGGTACTTGAACTTTAATGAAGTTCCCTTGTATTTGCTGTAAGCCCAATAAACTTCTGTAGGTGACTGTGTGAAGTCGAGAAGCTTGCCTACAATCTTAAGAAGTCCCATACCGTCAAGCTTACCTGTTTCGATATACTTGATGAGCTTCTTAACGCCTGAGCTTACCTTGTTGTTGCCCATAATCAAACCGATGATTGTGGAAAGGTTATGATTTGTCTTTACAAATTCAACAACATAATCGAGTACGTATACAAGTGTTTGAGCAGGAGTTGTTGTCTTGCCAAGCTTGTTCCAATTAATGTTGTTAAGTTTAATACCTGTCTTTGCAAGAAGGGTATTAATAATAGGAATAATGTTGTTGCCTGAAAGAGCATAGCCCTTAACCTTAAGTCCAAGCTCTTGCTTGTCGTTAACTGTGATTAAATCACCAAACGTCTTAGAAACGATACCTTCAAGCAGCGCTGCAAGTGACGGTGATGCGGCACCAAGCTTATCACTCTTAATCTTAAGAATGTTGGCTGCGCCGTTGAGCTCGTTTGCAATAGCCTTAACTGCGCTTGAAACAACAGAAGCAAGTGTAGGAGTTGTTGTATCGTCTAATACAACGCCGATAGCCGACACAAGATTGAGCAATGTTGTTGCAGGCTTTTCAAGGAACTTGTCAAGAAGTGAAACTATTGGATTAACAATACCTGTGAATACTTCATCACGGTATGGATTGCTCTTATCTGCAAACTTAGCAGGAGTATCAACTGTGATGCCTGTCTTTTGAGCTATTGTATTAAGAACAGGGTAGAGAGCATTTTCATAAATGCCTGTATCAATAAGAACTACGCCGAGGATAGAGGTGAGAAGTCTGAGTGAGGTCGAAAGACCTGTCATAAATTCATCTCTGTTGCCTGCTGTGATGCCCCAATTAATGCTTACGTTAAGAGTACCGTTGTCATTAACTGCGTCACTCCAACTGTCAAGCTTAGAAAGCTTCTTGCTTGCGTTCTTAATGCCTGTGTCCTTAATTCTTACAGATAATGAGTCAGGAGAAATAAGTCCGTTGACTGCTTCACTGATAAGATTGTATTTTGCTGTCACGTCGGCAGTACCATTATTATATGTATAAGAGTATGCATACTTGTCAGTAAGTCCTGCAACAAGTGTTTCGACGAGAGCATAGGTTCTTACTACTACTGTTGTAAGACCTTCGTTTGTGTAGATATCCTTAGGATTAACGTTACCATTTGAATTAGGAGTACGTGCATCCTCGCCATTAAGATAATATAAATAGGTATTAAGTAAATCAATTGTTGCGTTTGATGCATTTGCACCAATGTAATTTGAAAGTAATGAAATTACGCCGACAATAATGTTACTTGTCTTGTTGATTGAATAGCCGTTTACGCTTGAATCCGTAAGGAGAGATGACAATGTTTTATCAAGCTTAGCTATTGTGTTATCAACGTTCTTCATATCGCTGCTCTTATGTGCTGAAATATCAACTGAAGAGTTAGGAGTTGCAACTGCCTGTGTAGTGGCAGGTGATGAAGAATTATTGTTATTGTTATTATTGTTGTTATTGTTGTTATTTGACTTGAATGAATTGATAAGTGCCTTAACAACGTCAACAAGCTTGCTTACATTAGTAATAAGGAAGTAAGCGTTATCTCTGTCAAGACCTACAAATCCGCTTGATTGCGGTTCAAATGTGAAGCTGTACTTGCTGTCACGTGTAATCTGGAAGATGCTGTTGAAAAGGTCTGTAAGAGCACTTGTTTCGGTGAAACCGCCTACTGAATTGAGAAGACCTGTAATAATAGGAAGGTTCTTTTCAAATTCACTGCCCTTAGAGCTTATTACATTGTTTACAAGACCGAGAATAGCGTCAAGCCAATCCTCTACGAATACACCTACAAAGCAGTCAAAAATCTTTGTTGGGTTTGGATTAGCGGCAAAATCCTTGAACTCTGTCATCTTAGAGTTACTTACTGCGCCGTTTGAATCCGTAACAATCTTGCCCTTGTAGCAATATGTCCATGCGTCCTTGCGTACGCCGTATTTGTCAGCTGCAAGGTTTTCCATAATGTCAAAGAGCTGAGGAATTGCAACCATAAGGTTGTTAAGACCTGAGTTGATGACTTTTCCTCCGTCATCATGGCCCTTAACCTGGTCTCTGTACTTAGGAGTGCTAACGTATGTGTCAACTGCAGTAGTGAAGAGGCCAGCAATTTCTGTTACCAATTCATAAAGACCTGCGCCAACCTGTCCGTTCGAAGCTGTGATTGCTTTCTTAAGGATACCCTCAAGGTCGCTGAGCTTAGCATACTTGAGAGCCTTATCGGCAATGTAAATACCTGTAATCTTAGGTACGCCTGCTTCATATGTGTATTTAACATTAAACTTAGTAGTGCTTGAAACGTTAGCAAGTACATCTGCAAGAGAACCGCTTACGCCATTATAAGAATAGGTATAAGAACCGTCGCTGTTCTTTGTGTATGTGATTGCTTTGCCGTAGCTGTCTACAACCTTGTCATACTTAAGTACGTAGTCAGGAGTTGCGATAATGTCGCCGGCTGAGAAGTTCTTGGTTACAAAGGTATCGTCAGAAGATTCTGAAATGTAGCCTGTTTTCTCATTACCGCCGTTCCAATAAGTACCGCCGAATTCCTCAAACTTGCCATCTCTCTGGAGCCAATGCATAAGCTGAGGAAGCATAGCGTTGAGGTCCCAAGCAAGCTGACTGATACCGATATATGAGCCGGTGTCTGCAGTCATATTTTTGAGTGGCTCAATAAGGTCAATAACAGAATAGAGGAAGCCTTCTTGGTTATTTCTTTGCGAATTGCCGATTTCAGAGAAAAGAATAGGCTCAAGAAGCTCGTTAATTACTACTGTAAGTAAAGGAAGAAGGTTTACGACTGTCTTAATCGGGTCGTTAACAAGATTCTTCCAAACATCGGTAAGAGCGTCCTTAAGATTTACGTTTGTCTTAAGAAGTGACTTAAGCACAGCGTCAACCGTTTTACCGATATCTGTACTTGGGTCAACGATATCGCCGATTGTGTTATTGAGAATAAGATTTGTAATCTCGGTACCTGCCGAACCTGTAAGGTCAACATTTTTACCGTTGAGAATTTCCTTTTGAGCGTCGGTAAGAACGATACCTGAAGTTTGAGAAGCTTTTTTCTTTACAATATCATCAAGTACGAGTTGAACGTTAAGAAGGAATTTGAAAGAATACTTATAGCTGTATGTATAAGTAGTGCTATCTGTGCCAAGGTCGTTTGTATCAACGCCTAAGTATTCAGATGCAATCTTAGTAACAATGTAGTCGTAAGAAGCTGCAACCCATTCGTTGATTAATGGCTTGCTGTAATTATTTGAATTAGTTACAGAGTCAGACTTAAGTGCGTTAATGCCGACACCCGGGTCTGAACGTGAAGCATCAACAAGTGAATTAACAGGCAAGTATTTTGTTTTGTCAATATGCGAACGGTTTTTAGCAAAGCCGCCAAATGAACCTAACAAATTATTGTAATTTGTTGAATTCTTTTTTTGGTTAGCTGCAATAAGAGACCAAAACTCTGAAGTGTAACTGCCTTTAAGTGAAGCAGGAACAATGACTGTCTTGTTCTTTTTGTCGGCATATTTATCGTTAAAGGTAACTTCGCCGTCCCTAAAGTAGTTTGTTACAACATTAGTGGTGGCGTTTGCACCGCCGACGCTGGAGAAGAATGCACGCAATTGAGTAAGTTCGTCATCGCTGATGAAGAAACTGTCACCCTCTTGCCAATTTGCATCATATCCTTTTGGAAGCTTAGCATTGATTTCGGAATTAAGCTTGTTGAGGTCAACGCCGTTTCCGTTATTACCGAAACGTACAACCATACCCTTAAGTATATCAGTGTAATACGGAGAAGTGGTTGTGTCGACATTACCGTTCATAAGTGCTTTTTTGCACAAATCGGTCTTAATAGTGTTGCCTACTACATATTCGATATATGACTTGATTTGGTAATCTGTTGTCATGCCCTCTTTTTGTGCAAGAGTCTCGAAAGAAGCATCTTCGGCAACGCCTAATTTAGCGGCAACAGCTTTTCTTGCGATTTCCTTAACAGTGTCATAAACATTGTTTTCGGTGTCGCTTACTGTGAAGCCATTAAATGTCATAGGAACCTGATAAAGTGATGTGCTGTCAACTGTTTGGTTAAATGTTGCACCGCCGTCGCTTATCAATCTGATAAATTCGCTTGCTGAGATGAAGCTCTGACCGACACCGAAGTCGTAGTAAATAACGTCAGCCAAATCGTTAAGCTTAACGTTGATACCGTATGTTGCATACTTAATGTTAAGTGTGCCCATATAGTTGTTAACAACGGCTTGCTCATCAGCTGTGAGCTTAAAATCAAAGTTCTTCAACTGGTAAAGTGTGGCAGTATCATAAGTGTCACCGATAGCTTCGCCGTTAAGCTTAACTGTTTCAACAGCACCGCTTTTTACAGCTTCGGTATAACGCTTAGCAATTGCTTCTACCTTATCACTGTCTGTACCTTCCTTTATCTTTTGAGCATAAAGGTCGGCTAAATACCAAAGGCTGTTTGTTGAGAACTTGATAGTTTGACCTGCGGCATTGTAGCCTGAAACGGTACGTTCGCTTTCTTTACCGTATAACCATTCGTCAAGCTGATTTCTCGTGTCTTTAGATAAGTCTTTGTTGTCTTTGTACTTTAAGCAAAGAGCGGTAAGTGAAAAATAATCAATTGCGCCCGTTGAACCGCTTAAGTAGTTATAATCTTCAGGATTACCCATACCTGTCTGAATATAACTTGTTACAAAGTCTGACTGGCTTGTCTTTGCAAGTGCGCCGATAAGAGTCGGCTGCAATACGCCGAGTAAATCCTGAAGTGTTGTTTCACTTACGATTTGCTCTTTTTCTTTGGTGGTAAGTTCCGCTGCGGTCTTACCTAACTTTTTAGCGCCCTTTTCATAAACAGGCTTGCTTATTGCCTCAATGCCCATGAGAAGGGAAGGCAGCTGGTCTGCCAATTTGTTAAGTGTGTCGAATGCCGAATCGGCGTCAACACTTGTCGTTTTCCAAAGCGGGTTGTCATTACTCTTGGCGAACGCAGTAAATCCAACCGAGCATGTGGTCACGACCATTACTACAGCTAAGAAAAAGCTGAGTATCTTTTTGCTCGTTCTCATATAAATCTCTCTCTCCTTTACATATGATTTACGAACTTGTCGTATGGTAACGCATTTTTTGGATAATGCGCCGAGCAGTATTTGTTCACAGTTTCTACACAAAAAACTGCTTTTTAGGCGCAGGATATCCACACGCGTATTAACAAATACAATATATTTATAACAAATAAAAACTTATAAGTCAATAATTTTATAACATATTTTGAATTTATTGTGAATTTTCACATATTTTCGCATTGATTTTTGACGATAGAGAGTTGCAAAATAGACATTACAACATAAAAAGTCTAACAAACATAATTCGACAGAAAATTGACTGTAAAACGTAATATAATCCATATAAAGTCGGGTAAAATTCTGTTCGATTTGTAAAGGCAAACATCTTTACAAATGTAAATTTTGTGTAAAGCATCATAGCTTTACTTGCGGAAAATCAAGCGTTTTTTAGCACCGAATTATAAACAAATTGTAAACTTTTAGTAAATAATTTGTGCAAGGTGTCAAAAATAAGTTTGCTTTTTTGGACATTGTTACAAAAATATCATTTGTCGTTTGTCTTTATTGACTTTTTTGTTGCCTTATGTAATAATTATAATGTGTTTAAAGCACATATTGCGCAGTTTTTGGTGCAACGGTTTGGCTTTGCCGACCTTCAGTCTAATTCAGATTGCCTGATGGTCAGAGATTGTGACAGGCTCCCCTGCAATATGTTAACACTTTATTATTCAATTATTTTAAATTTAATGGAGGTAAAAAATGAAAACGAAGGCAAAAAAGTTTTCACATAAGCTTCTGGCATTATTTATGGCAGTGCTTATGGCAGCTTCCTGCTTTACCGGTGCTTTAACTGCTTATGCTGATACTATGAGCAGTGAAAAGACATATGCCGACGATTCAATCGAATATAACGATTTGGCGTGGGCTATTCTTTCCGATGAACAGGTAGCTACAGCTTTACTTGACTATGCTGATTTGATGCTTGCCGAATACGGTCCGCAGATTGATAAGCTTCTTGAAAACCTTCCATCAAGTATTACCCAGTATATCACATGGGACAGCAACAGCCGTACACTTAAGCTTAATGCTTTTGGTCTTGTTAAAAAAGACATTCCGGTACGTACTCACAGTGTTGATGAAATCTTCTTTACACTTAGGGGTGTCGCTGATCTTCTTAATCAATACGGTAACTTACTCGGTGATGCCGGCAACCTTAACTTTAAGGCTGTTGCCACTAAGGATTGGAGTATTTCAAGAGAAACTGCATCTTCAACTGATATTTTAAGAAGTGTAATCGGTATTTTCCAAAACCTTTCTTGCGACTATAACGGCACTGATATTTTAGGCAAGGTGCTTAGAGGTGAATTTACTCTCGGTACTCTCGGTAACGTTGCAAACCTTGACGTATATAAGATTATAGGTAATCTTTTGGGCTTTACAGATACAAAGTATAAAACAAACTTAGTATACAATGTTGCTCAAAACCTTATTTTCCAATATACTAATTGGTATACAGAAGATGAAATTAACAATTTCAAGAACGGTACTGCAACATGGGTTTATGATGACCAGCTTATTAATAAACTCACAACAGAGCTTCTTGATAAGATTAGTGTACTTGTTACATATAATCAAGAATACACAGATGCTGATTCGCAAACAGCAATTCAGGATACATCGGCTACACGTTATTTGAAGATTAAAGCTGAAATGAAGGCAAGCGGTTCTGACTACGCTACTGCAGCTGCAAAGCTTGGTTATGACCCTAACCTTGTATATTCAGATGAATTTAAAGATGATGAGGGTAATCCTCTTAACGTTCTTCTCTTTGCTTACGGTGCTCCTGACAAAAACGGTTATGCAACAGAATCAACCACAAAGGTAACACTTAAGGCAACCGATAATCTTTTTGATTTCGGTTACAGAGCTCTTGACCTTGCTTGGGATACAGTTCTCAAGGGTACAGTCAAACTCCTTCACGTAAATGACGGATTTGATAAGGGTCACGGCGCTAACTTTGATAACAACTATTATTATTTCTTCGACCAAAAGGGCGAGTGGAATGATAATGATGTTGCTGCAAACTATACACAGGCTAAGCTCGATCAATGGGCAAATGCAGTATATAAGGATTATAAGTTTGACACAGCAGATGATTTCCTTGCTTATGTTAAGAAGACGGTAACTTATGATCGTACAGCTGCCGAGGACTCAACAGGTTCTTGGAAAGATATCGACGCAACGAGACTTTTCGCTAAGTTAAGATACAGCCCACTTGCTGATTACGGCTTTAAAGTAACAACAGGTCCTATCAATCTTTACTTTGCAGAAACAGGTACTCCAAACCTCGATAAGTTCTTTAGCGGAAGCTATTCAAAGTACAGCTCAATGGTAGCAGGCTTTAATGACGCACTTGTTGCAGCAGTTAAGGACTTGTTCCCACAGAGCGGCAACGTTATCGGCACACGTCCTGAAATGACAACAACCGGTGATTTTGCAACTATTGACGCAGCAGCAATTAAGACAATCGTTTCAACACTCGTTGGCAACGCTTGCAAGATGGTTCAGTACACAGCAGACGCTACAGACGCTAACATTCTTAAAGCTTTCTACGCAAAGAACGGCGCTAGCGCTGCTCTTACAGAGAAGAATCTTGAAGAAGCAATGATTCCTATGCTCGTTGCTTGTATCGGTCAGGTAAATCTTGGCGCAGGCAAGCTTGAGAAAATTATCCATCCTTCTGATTGGGACGGATGTAAGGATGCAGAAGCAGTAGCTTATGTATGCCTTAAGGAGTATTTATCATACTCAATGCCTAACAAGGATTATTCAAAGCTTGTAAAGATTGGCAGCGACGGAACAATCAATGCAACACTTGAAGGCACAATTCTTCCAATGGCTCGTGACGCAGTTGCTTATGTAATTGAGGCTTACGTTCCTCTTGAGGACGAAAACGGCAATACTTGGAAGACAGAGTCAGCAGCTGTTGATTCTAAAACAACACTCTTTGACCTTCTTAATTCTGTAGTTTGCTACTACGGTGGCGACCATGCAATGGAGAAGGCTGTAAACAAGGGCGAAAGAGCTATGGGCGTAGGTGCTCTCCTCGGTGTTTGTGATGAAAACGGCAACAGCCTTATCACAACAAAGAATACTCTTTGGGAAAACATTAATGCAATAGCTAATAAGCTTATGCCTGTTCTCGGTACACTTCAGGGTACAGGTTATGCTAAATTCAATTCAGAGGAACTTATTTGGAACAACATTGTTCTTTCATTCCTTGATATTGGTAAAGAAAATTCAAAGACAGGTCTTTGCGGCGTATCTAACTTCCTTAACCAGCTATTTACAATCGTTTCTGCAGAGCCTATCCAAAAGACTTCAATCGTCGTAACAATTTATGATTTACTTAAGGATCTCATTAACGGATTGTTTGGCGCACGTTACAGCGGACAGAGCTTTAAGACAGTCGTTCCTGATGCTACAAGTGCTCATCCGTTTGATGATTTCTTCCAGGTTAAGGTACTCGCAGGTACAAGCAAGAGCTTGGGTGCATTCCAAAAGCTTATCTGTAACTTTGTAGAGTTCGGCGGATACGGTACAAACGGTCCTAAGACCTACTCTGATTCTATTATCAGAGGTATCTGTTTTGCAGTACAGGCAGTTAACAGCTTCCTTCCTAATGCATTGACTACACTTGGTCAGCATCAGCTCAAGATGGCTACTGCTTCATTCGGTTCTAACACAGTAACAGGCTGTACTTCAGGTGAACCTTATGATGATGTACTTACTGTTACAAACAACTCGGTAGGTATCAATGCATCGTACATCAAGGACGGCAAGCCTACTCAGCTTTCACGTTACTATGTAAAGATTACAAGCGTGCTTCAATATGATGTTTATAATCCGGAAACTCCTGAGGAATTATCTTTCCCTGAAACTCCTATTGAGCCGGGTAAGAATGCTGAACTTAATATTTCAGTTCCGTTCGAAGTTTCAGGTTCTGATACAACAAACACATGCCGTGTTGTTGTAAATTATGATATCGTTGATGATCAGGGCAATGTTCTTTATGGAGGCAATACTGTAACAGCTTATAAGCTTCTTACAAGTGAAGTAAGCTTCAGAAATGCTCTTTATGATGCTGATTATAACTTCAACACTACATTCCAGCAGACAGACGGCACTGACAGAGAAGAAAACGGTGTAACCGTTCATTCTCTTACAGGTATCGGCGGTAATATCTCTGCAAACTATCCTGATAAGATGGTTATCGCTTCTAACAAGCTTAACGAAATCGCTCAGTATTCATTCTTTATGAAGGGCGGCAGTAAGGAAAAGAGCATTGACGGTGTATTCTTCTTTGACAGAAAATCCGGCTATGAATCAAATAACCTTACTACTGCAGCTAAGTCATTCGATGATTCTAATTTAACAACAGTAGATATCGGTGAAAATAACGCTATTGCTCGTTGGGATAAGTCAACAGGTGATCTTCTTAAGATTGGTATGTATGACTATCGTGTAGAAACATCTGCAGGCTCAGGCGAATTCGGCGAATGGCAGCGTAACCGTACAAACGCTTCTACAGGTAGCGGCCTTGGTGCTGTTGACTACTACAGAGGTTATACTTCTGAGGAAATCGGTAACATTTCAAAGCAAAATGAGGGCAAGGAGATTGAAACAAGAACTCACGTTGCATTCACTCTTCAGGAAGCACTTGATGCTAAGATTATTGCCGGTTACCATATCAATGAAAGCGGTATTTATGATACAATGTATCTTAAGACCGGTGGTAAATATAACTATGATAACATCTTTAATATGGTTACACTCGGTACCGGTATTGATGCTATCTATATAAATACCTCAAAGCAAACATTTGGTTCAAATGCTGTTAATAACTACAGACCGTTTGGTTTCGACGGTGAGGCTACTGTTAAGACCGGCACTTATGATGTTAATGTTAACTTCTATAATTCAGGTTCTTATAAGACAGGCAGCTTCCAGCTTGTTATCGGTGAAAGCGGTTCAGCCGGCTCACTTGATAAGAACTATAAAGAACTTGCCAATATCATGGCTAACTATAAAACATCCGACTTCAAAGAGGATGCATCTATCGGTTCAGTTTATGATTTGGCTAAGGATGCTCTTATGAATGTACTTAGCGTTCAGTCAGCTCCTTACACTGCTGAATCAGCTCTTACTCAGTCAGATAAAACAGAGTATGCAGTTACAACTTCAGTTACAACTTCCGCAACAGGCGATCGTGCATACGTTCCTTACTCAACCTCTAACGAAACAGTAACATTTACTGTAAAGGGTACTCAGGTAAGCTACACAATCCCTGAATCGGTTAAAGCAACTGCTTATGTCGGCGGCACAATAGACGCTACAACAGGTGCAACCAGTGGCGGCGTAAAGGGAATTTACTATTCCGATGAGAAATGTACAATGCCTATTTACTCACCAAAGCCGCTTACATCATCAGATGTTAAGAATGGCAAGGATGCTGCATTGGCTAATGTAACACTCGGTCAGGACGGTAACTATTACCTTACTAACTCAGTTAAGTATGCTACAAAATGGGATCTCGATACATATCCTGGCGGCCCATGGCAGAGACCGACAACTACTCAGGATACAAACAAAGATAACGAGCCTCTTTATAATCAGGTTCAATATGTATACAGAAATGCTGAAGGCAAAAAGTGCAACTCAGGCGATAATTGGGCATGTAAGTTCCCATCAGCTGAGTATCAGCTCATTCCTAACTCAGGCGAGATGGATTCAGTAGATAATCGTGGTATTGCTACTCAGGCTAATGACAGACTTGAATATGTTCTTAGCGTAGTTAAGTCTCACCTTATCAGCTCATCATCAACACTCTACAATGAGATTTCTGAGCTTAGAAACGGTCTTGAAGAAATTAACTTTGATATTCTTACATATAATAAGATGGTAGAATATGCAAAGAAGGCTGAACAGCAGTATACAGTTGACGTTGATTACGTTGATGCAACAACAGGCAAGACTGTTGAAAGAAACGGTATGTCTTATGTTGACGCTGCTAAGCTTATGAATGATCTCAAGAATGCAGGTACTAAGTTTACTTATACCACAGCTTCTGAAGTATCTTCTGTTCAGGCAAAAGAATACGTTAAACTCTTTAACATATTCGCTTCTGCAGTTATTGAACGTGGTTACCAGGGCAAGCAGCTTGAAAATGAAATCAAGTGTGCATCGGGTAATGCTTACTCAATGCTCAAGGCAACACCTGCTACATACAATGAAGACGGTACAGTTGCTACTGAAGCAACCGTATCTAAGAATGGCGTAGCAGCTAACCCACGCTTTGGTTCATTTGATGCATCAGGTAAGCTTGTTAACGAAGGCGCAACAAAGTACTCATCAGCATCTTGGAACAGATACGTGAGAGCTCTTGCTGCCGCAGTTGACCTTGCTAACTATGGTAACGGTTCTTATAAGTATAAGAATTCCGGCACATTCAATATCAATGACCGTAAGAACTATGACGCTCAGCTTGCTAAGATTTACAATGTTGATACTGAACTTCAGGCAGCTGAAATCGGTCTTACCGAGTTTGAGAGCTGTGAGCTTACTGTAACTCCTGTTGCAGGTGCTAAAGTAACAATCGACGGCGTTGCTTACTCAGGTCCTGTAGCTGTAGAAAAGGGTCAGGTTGTTTCAATCAATGTAACAGCAGAGGAAGGTTATACTCTTAAACCTGAACTTACTGTTAACGGCGACAAACTTACATTTGACGATACAGCAACAGCATTCCCGTATGAGCTTACTGTTACAGGCAATACTACAATCGTTCCTTCGGTTGAGTCATTGGCTCCGTCAACTCATAATGTTACTGCTTCACTTGTTGTAGCAACATCTTCAAAGGGTGCTACTAACAATAAGGGCGTAAACGGAACATATAAAGTAACTGTTTATGACAGTGCAAACGCTCCTGTTCTTGAAAAGTCATTTGACCTTACAACTACTGCAAACAAGATTAGTCTTGACCTTGCACCTGGCACATATACAGCAACAATTACTTCTGAATTTGCTCTTGCACGTACAGTAAGCATTGTTGTTGGTGACGCTGATATTGCAGGTCCTGCAATTGCAATGATTGTATGCGATTATAATAAAGACAGTAATATTACCGGTGCAGATGCTACTGCTGTATATTCAGCTGCTTCTAAGGCTGCCGATCTTCGTTATGACCTTAATGGTGACGGTTCGGTAACCGGTGCGGATGCTACAGCCGTCTTTGCTATTGCATCATCACCTATTGCACTTCCTGATGTTACTATTAAGTAATATTAGTTTCTATACTTCTTAGGGGCGAAAAAGTCCCTAAGAAGTTTTACTTGAAAATTATGATAACTTGTGTTATCATTTAACTAAGCAGAGCTATGGCTTTGCTTTGTCTTGATATATTCGGCTTTTGCCGTTTATATACTATGCCCGCTTTGGGCGGGGAGGCTATGGGCAGTTTCGTTTAGTAAATGTTTAATGTTTCACGGTGTTTGGCTTTTGCCAAAGTTGCTTGGTTTCATATTTTTATGTTTTCTGACCGATTTTGTCTTTGCCCTTCACGGCGATTCTGCTTCTCCCCAAATTAAGCAATTTTTTTAACAAGGAGGTAACACCAATGAATACAATTGCAAAAAAACGAGTAGGTGTTATTTTCGGTACACTTGCGTTTTTGGTTTTTGTTGCGCTTGTTGTGTGCCTTCCTCGTACTTCGTATGCTGCTGCGCTCGGAACGGAGAGCCCGAACGTTTATTGCACATACACAGATTCTAACGGCAAACAATACGACGGTGATAAGTTACCTGCCGGTACATATGACGTCAGCTTTTATTTAGAGGGCGTTACCGAGTTATCGGTTGTGCAGGTTACATCAACCTATTCTTCGGATGTATCGGTGAAAAGTGAGCCTAAGGCTCTTCTTTCTGATGAGGTTGCCGGCGTATCTTCGATGGGAACTGTAACGAATGATTCTAATTTGGTATTCGGCTTTGTTTCAGATGCTGACACTTGTTCATCTGTAACAAAGGACGGCACGTTGCTTGCAACCTTCTCGGTTGCTTTTGCAAAGGATTGTGACGCCGCTGATGTTATTTCGGTTTCAACAGACCCAAATAAGACTTTCGTTTTGGCTAATTATAATGACGGATTTGACGATGAGTATGCTCTTGTTACCAAATCTGCCGATTATCCCGGTTCTCTATATTTAATGACCTGTGACGTTTCACCGTCAACCGGTCATAGCGTAAACGGCTCGCTTGTTATTATGACAGATGCGAAAGGCAATACTGCCAACAGTCCTGTTTACGGTGAATATACGGTTAACGTATATTCGGATTCAGCTCGTACCGAGCTTGTCGGTACAACCACATCATCACTTAAAGATGGTGTAAACGCTTTTTCTATTGATTCGTTAAAGGACGGAACATACTATCTTTCAATCTCGTCTGATTATGCAATAGCTCGTAATGACGCTACCGTTATCGTAAACGGTGCCGATATTACTAATGCGGTTATTCCTATGATGGCATGTGATTTTAACAAGGATGGTATAATTACAGGTGCCGATGCAACAAGTGTATATCTTTTTGCTTCAAAGCAAACGGATTTAAACTATGACCTTAACGGTGACAGCGTTGTAACAGGTGCCGATGCAACAGCAGTTTATGCTTGTGCATCCGGTTCCGGTTATTATAACGGATTAGAGATAAAGTAATTTTTTTCAAAATAAATAAAGGGGATTTCTAAGTGAAAAAGACATTTAGAAAAGCAATAGCTGTTCTTCTTGCAGTTCTTATGGTTGCATTCTCCGTTCCGTTTTCTGCTTTAGCTGCTACTAATGGTGTAGCTGATATGTTCGGTTCAACAGATTATACTGTTACTCAGAACAGAAAATGGTGGGTTGATGATGGCGTAGATACAAGCCTTGAAAAGCTTCAGTCAACTCCCGAATATCGTGGCTATGCTAATGATGACACTAGTGCTGGTACGGTAGATTTCGGTGCTGAATTCGTAGATTATGCGAGCAGTGGACTCGAAGACCATCGTAATGACTATAAGCCTGTAGTTGCTGCAACAGTTTCCAACTTGGGTTCAAAACAAGAAGCTGAAGCTGCCGTAGCGAACGGTACATACGCTGATTACAATAAGAAGTACAATAACCAATATTATGGCGTGAATGCTTCAAAAACTTATGAAGCTGTTAAAGCAGCAGGTAATATTGTAAACCCTGCTCATGTTAAAGCAGGTCAGCGTATTGCTATTACAGTTGAAGTCGGCGGTTTTGACACTCTTCAAAACGGTCAGTTCAAGGGTAAATTCAACACTGAATATCTTCAGGCGTCCACTCCGGGAACTGTTACTAAGGTACGTGATAATTGGAAAATTAATACAACTGCCAGGGGCGCAATTAAAAACGGTGTTTCATACTATGGAGATGGAATACAGTTTAATAGTTCAACGTATAATAATGAAGAAGGCATTTTCTATGGTGCTATTACAGGCGCAGCTGCCACAAACGGTAACCAAACGACTTCCAACTACTTTGGAGTTGGTACTGATGGCACACCAAAATTCGGTAAGTATGGTATGGTTTGCTATACTTATGCATTCGAAGTAATTAAGGACTGTGACCTTTCTGAAGTTTTCAAATTTGATACCGATATTGCAGGTACAGAGTTTGAGCCTTACTACAGAACTTCACTCGACGGTACAGGTGAACCTTCATGTAATGCTGCAAATCCTGAATTGTTCCTTATTACACACGACGATACAAAAAGCACTTTTGCTAACTGGGCATTAATTTGGACAGATTATGCAAAGGATTCAACACCTGAAACTAAGACTTATACTATTACATTTAATGACATCAACGGCAAGACTGTTGATACGCAGACAGTTAAAGAAGGCGATACTCCAACAGTTCCTTCAACAAATACTGCTGCAGCTGTAAATTATAAGAGCGATAATAAGCACGAAGTAACAACTTACTCATGGCCGGCAGTATCTGCTGCTACTGCAGATACTACTTATACTGAGGTTGCTACTAAAGCTGAGGAAAATTGTAACATTACTTATGCAGAGACAAGCAAGCATACACTTGTTTCAGGTACTGTTCTTACAGGAACATGTACTGTATGTAATCATGTAGATACTCAGACTAAGGACGATAAGCTTGATGGTACAGCTTACTATGCTGCACTTGATGCTGCAAAGGCAGTTGACGGTACTAAGTACACAGCTGAATCTTATGCTAAGGTAACAGCTGCTCTTGAGACTTATGCTCAGGCTAAGGTTGAAGCTTATACAGATCAGGCACAGGTAACTGCTGCTGCTACTGCTCTTGAAAATGCAGTTAAGGGTCTTGAGGCTCTTCCGACATCAGATGTTTATACTTACACATTCGTTGGCGGTAAAACTCAGACTGTAACAGCTGATAAGGGCGCTGCTCCTATAGCTCCTGCTAACACAGCTGCTACAACAGTTGATAACAACGACGGTACTCATACAGTAACATCTTACACTTGGGAAAAGACAGGCGAATTCACATTTGCTGAAAAGGCAACTGCTGATACTAAGGATTGTACTTACGGTGATTACACAACTGTAACTCCTTCTACAATTGTTAAGGCAGGTACTGAAAAGGCTACATGCTCAGTATGCGGTCACGAAAATGTAAGAGACCTTGCTAAGCTTGACGGTACAGCTTACTATGCTGCACTTGCTAAGGCAGAGGCTGTAAAGGCTGACGATTACACAGCAGAATCTTATGCTAAGGTAACAGCTGCTCTTGAAGCTAACGCTAAGGCTACTGTTGAAGCTTATACAGATCAGGCACAGGTAACTGCTGCTGCAACTGCTCTTGAAGATGCAGTTAATGGTCTTGTTCTTGTTAAGGTTTATACAATCACATTTACAAACGCTGCAGGTACTATAGTTGATACTCAGAAGCTTGCTGCAGGCGCTACTCCTGTAGCTCCAAAGACAAACACAGCTCCTACAGCTGCTGAGTCTGACAAAAATGGTAAGACTCATAGCCATACAACTTATAGCTGGCCGGCAGTTTCTGCTGTAACAGCAAACGCTAACTATGACGAAGTTGCTAATGTTGTAACAGAAGATTGCACAAAGGGTACACCTGTTGTAACAGAGCCTACACTTGATAAGCCGGGTTCAGAAGTTACAAGCTGTACAATTTGCGGTCAGGTTCTCGAAACTAAGGTTCTTCCTCAGCTTAAGGGTTATGATATCACAGTTGCTAAGACTGCTTACGGTACAACAACTCTTAACAGCGAGGACGCAACAAACGGTAAGACTACTAAGGTTCCTGCTAACTCAACTGTAACTCTTACAGCTCAGGCTAATGAGGGTGCAGAGTTCGTAGGTTGGAAGGTTGCTAACAAGCTCGTTTCAACTAACGAAACATATTCATTCACAGCAGTTGCTGATACAGAGGTAACTCCTGTATTTACAGAAACAGCTGAATCAACATTCGTAGTTGTATTCATTGATATGTACGGTAACGTTGTATCAACTCAGGAAGTAGCAAGCGGTGCTGACATTAAGGTTCCTGCAACTGCTCCTATCTATCCTGGTTATACATTCAAGGGCTGGGCTCTTACAAACGATGAGATTACCGCTCTTACAGAAGGTAAGACCATCAGAGCTATCTATGAGAAGGATGCTACTCAGACTTACACAGTTAAGGCTGCAGGCGCAACAATCACAGTTAACGGCACTGACTACACTGACAAGGCTGAAAATGTTGCATATGACGCTAAGGTAACAGTTACTAAGGCAGGCGCAACATCATGGACAGTAAACGGCGCAACAGTTGGTTACGGTGAATCATACTCATTCTTCTGTGCTTCGGATATCGAACTCACAACAGTTACAAAGGCTGATGACACTTCTAAGACTCAGGTTGCTATCGTTTCAACAACTCGTCCTTCAGCTACAGATTGTGACGTTCTCTTTGTTGCAACACGTACTGTTGCTGATAATGAGACAGTAGTTAGCCAGGGCTTCGTATATGGTAAGAATGTAACAGCTTCTGACCTTACACTTGAAAACGTTGGCAATACTGCATCAGGTACAAATCCTGGTAAGGTTAGAGTTATTTATAACAACACCAACGCTTCACAGATTGGTTTGAACTACGGTCTTACTGCAAAGACAGGCGTTGCCGGCGCAAGAGCATTCGTAGTTACTAAGGATGCAGATGGTAATGTTCATACTTACTATTCAGAAGCATCACTTTACGACTATAATGCTTAATTAACACAATTTAGCAAAGCTTTCACCTCTGCCTTAAGGGGTGGAGGCGAGCTTTGATAAATTAAGGAGGACACACCTAATGAAAGAGCTTTATACAAAGCCGGTGTCAGAGGTTAATGAATTTTCTCAGACAGCTGATGTTATTACTACATCTGGTAATGGTACTGACTGGGGCTTCGGTGGAAATGACTAATCTGACACTTTAATTAAAGCATTTGGAGACGGCAGAAATGCCGTCTCTTTTTGCGTTTTAAAACCTTGAATAAAAAAATAAACTAAATATTAATCATTCCCGAATATGACATTTTACGTTTATTTGTATATTGACAAATAATTAACAAACATATAAAATGAAATTGTAATTTATGACATAAGATGTATATTTTAGAGGGAGAATACTATGTCAAATAAGGAGTATGAATACAAATTCGATACTGTCAAGCCGCTTGATGATAGGGTGTACGATGACAGAGTGATGCATTATTATGAAAATCATTCAAACGAGCCTGCACGTCCATTGATTTTGGCACTCGGCAAGCATATTACAGACAGAGTTTTGTATAAATTGCCGTGGCTTCCAAAGGTAGGTAAAGAGCTTACCGTTAACGACCCTGAGTATTGGGGTCTTGCTTCAATTGTAACCGACGAGATGGCAGAGGTTGCCCTTAAGATGAAGGTGCACAAGGGTATGAAGCTTAAGGAAATTATAAAAGCTACGGGCAAAAGTGCCGCTTACCTTGAGCCGCTTCTTAAGGAAATGGCAAATATAGGTCTTGTTGAATTTAATTGGGAAAATCCTGAGCATGAAAAGCAATATATGCTTCCTATGTTCGTTCCCGGAAGCGCAGAATTCTTTAATATGAAATGGGATAATATTTGTGAGCATCCGCAAGTTGCAAATTTCTTTGAGCGTATGACTCAGCTTCCGCTTGAAGCAATTACGCCGATGGTGCCTCCGGGAGGCGCCGGAATAGGTATGCACGTTATCCCTGTTGAAAAGGCAATTTCAATGGAAAATCAGTCTGCTGATGTGGAACATATTTCTCATTGGCTTGATAAATATGACGGCAAATATGCGGCAGGCCCGTGTTCGTGCCGTTATAGCCGTGCAATGTGCGGCGAAGGCTGTGCCGATGACCCTGAGGATTGGTGTATCGGTGTCGGCGATATGGCGGATTATCTTGTTGAAACAAATAAGGGCCACTATATCACACGTGAAAAGGTTATGGAAATTCTTCAGCGTGCCGAGGATAACGGTTTTGTTCACCAAATTACAAATATTGACGGTGAAAATAAAATTTTTGCTATCTGTAATTGCCAGGTAAAGGTATGCAATGCGCTTCGTACCTCCCAACTTTTCAATACGCCTAATATGTCACGCTCGGCGTATGTGGCTAAGGTTGAGGCTAAGGATTGTGTAGCCTGCGGCAAGTGTGTTGAATTTTGCCCTGCCGGTGCCGTTAAACTCGGTCAAAAGCTTTGCAAAAAAGACGGCTCTGCTGTTACATATCCTAAGCAAGAACTTCCCGACGCAGTTAAATGGGGCAAGGAAAAATGGTCGCCTGATTACAGAGATAAAAACAGAATTAATTGCTACGATACAGGTACGGCGCCTTGCAAAACTGCCTGCCCTGCTCATATCGCAGTTCAAGGCTATCTTAAAATGGCGGCTCAAGGCAGATATACCGATGCTTTGGCTCTTATTAAAAAGGATAACCCTTTCCCTGCAGTTTGCGGCAGAGTTTGTAATAAGAGATGCGAGGAGGCTTGCACAAGAGCAACTCTTGATGAAGCGGTTGCTATTGATGACGTTAAGCGCTTTATCGCTCAAAAGGACCTTGACAGTAAAACAAGATATATTCCTAAAAAAGTAATACCTTCAAATAGGGGCGAGTTTAAAAATAAAATTGCCATTATCGGCGGCGGACCGGCAGGCCTTTCGTGCGCATATTATCTTGCACTTACGGGATACAGGCCTATAGTGTTTGAAAAGAATGAAAAACCCGGCGGTATGCTTACTTACGGTATCCCGTCATATAAGCTTGAAAAGGATGTCGTTGAGGCGGAGATTGACATTATTCGTGCGCTTGGTGTTGAGATTAAATGCGGCGTAGAGGTCGGTAAGGATATCACTCTTGACGAACTTCGCAAGGATGGATATGAGGCATTTTATATTGCTATCGGCTGTCAAGGCTCAAGAAAATCGGGCGTTGACGGTGAAGACGCAGACGGTGTTATGAGCGCTGTTGATATTCTTCACGAGATTGCTGAAAATCACGACCTTGACCTTAAAGGCAATAAAACCGTTGTTATCGGCGGTGGTAATGTTGCCGTTGATGTTGCACGTTCGACTAAGCGTTGCGGCGCTGATGTTTTGGGTATGTTCTGCCTTGAAAGCAGAGAGGAAATGCCTGCGAGCGAAGAGGAAATTTTTGAAACCGAGGACGAGGGTATTCAAATAAACAACGGCTGGGGCGTTAAGGAAATTCTTGCAGAGAACGGCAAGGTGACGGGCGTTGTGCTTAAAAAATGCACAAGTGTTAAGGATGCAGACGGCAAATTTAACCCTCAGTATGACGAAAATGATACTCAAACAATTGAATGTGACCGTATTTATCTTTCAATCGGTCAGTCAATTGAATGGGGTAATCTTATCGACGGTGAGGCGGTAGAACTTGGCAGAGGTAACGCTCCTCAGGCGGACAGTCTTACTTATCAAACAGGGCAAAAGGATATTTTCGTCGGCGGTGACGTTTACACAGGCCCTCGCTTTGCCATTGACGCTATTGCTGCAGGCAGAGAGGGTGCAGAGTCAATCCATAGGTTTGTTCATTTCAACGCAAGCCTTACAGTCGGCAGAAACAGACGTGATTTCATAATGCTTGATAAGAACGATATCCTTGTTGACAGTTACGATAATTCCTCACGTCAAATCCCGAATATTAATAAGAAAATTGACGCTAAAACTTCGTTTAAGGATGCTCATCTTCCCCTTACAGAGGAGCAGGTTAAAAAAGAAACTGCACGATGTCTTGGTTGCGGTGCATCCGTTGTTGACGAAAATAAGTGCATAGGTTGCGGAATTTGTACTACCAAGTGCGAATTTGATGCAATTCATCTTTTCAGAGATAATCCCGAATGTAGCACAATGGTTAATTCAGATGACAAGATGAAAGCAATTTTGCCTTATATGATTAAGCGTAATTTTAAGATTAAAAAGGCTCAAAAGGCTAAAAAGGATTAATTATGCACGAACTTGGTATAGTTTTTCATATCATTAACGAAATTGAAGATGTAGGCAAGGAAAATGAGCTTAAAACGGTATCGTCTGTTACGGTTGAAATAGGCGAGGTTTCGGGTGTGCTGCACGATTATCTTGAGGATTGTTGGAAATGGGCTTGCTCAAAGAGTGAGCTTATGAATGGGGCAGAACTTAAGGTAGAAGTTATCCCGGCAGTAACGTATTGCGAAAGCTGCAAGGGCGAATACAAAACCGTAGAGTATGGTAAAATTTGCCCTTACTGTCAAAGCGAAAAAACCTATCTTCTTTCGGGTAATGAAATTATGATAAAGGAAATTGAGGCACGGTAGCATTCTGTCTTGATGATATGATTTTTATTTAACTTTTTTAGAGGAGGGAATGACAATGTTATTCCAAATTTACGGCGACATGGCAGGCTGGCAACTTCTCGGCTGGGTAATGGTCTTTGTCGGTCTCGTCGTTATGAATGAAATTGCAAGGCGAACAAAAGCAGGCGGAATTTTTTGCTTCTTTGTTTTACCGGCAGCACTGACGGTATATTTCATTGCAATTTATATCGGTGCGGCTAAGGGAGATAATTGGGCACTTCAAAATGATACCTATGTTCATATGAACAGCTGGTTTCATTATGCAAAGCTATATGCGGCAACAGCAGGTTGTATCGGCTTTATGATGCTTAAGTATAAATGGGGCATCGGCAAAAAAGATTGGTTTAAGGTGTTCCCGTTTGCAATCGTCGCTATCAACATTCTTATCGCAGTCGGTTCTGACTTTGAGTCGGCAATTAAGGGCGGAATTTCAGGCGGCTGGTGGCTTTCGTCTGAAAATGTATGGCTCTATGGCGGCTGGTGGAACTGGGTGAACGGTATCGCCGGTATTATAAATATTTTCTGTATGACAGGTTGGTGGGGTATCTATTCCTCAAAGAATAAGCAGGATATGCTGTGGCCTGATATGACATGGTGCTATATTTTGGCTTATGACCTTTGGAACTTCGAATATACTTATAATAATCTCCCTACTCACTCTTGGTATTGCGGCCTTGCACTTCTTCTTGCTCCTACATTTGCAAATGCATTTTGGAATAAGGGCGGTTGGATTCAAAACAGAGCTAACACACTTGCACTTTGGTGTATGTTTGCTCAGGTATTTCCGCTTTTCCAAGACAAGAGCCGTTTCTCGGTTCTTACATCCGTTTACGCAGACGGATATATGGACCCTACAGTTCCGCCAACAAACGCAGACCCTACAATGCAAGGCATAATTGCCATTATTGCTCTTGTGGCTAATGTTTGTGTATTTGCTTCTATTATTAAGCGTGCAAAGGAACAAAAGAAAAATCCTTATAAAAACGAAATATTTACTGACCAAAAAGATTATAAGCTTGCACTTGAAAGAGCAGCCGAAAAGGCTCGCAAAGCAGCTTAATCTTCATAAAAATTCAAAAAACAACGCCGTCGATTATTCGACGGCGTTTTAAATTATTGATGAAGTGGATAAACCGTACCTCGTTGTCGCTGACTCCGTATCATTCAAAATCTGCCGTACAGTTGTGCGTCAAATTTTGAAATAAACCGTAGGGGCGACCATCGGTCGCCCGTTTTACAAACACGGTATTTCAATCGGGGTCCCCGAAAAGCAAAAGCTTTTTGGGGAAAAGGAGTGAATTGTGCGAAGCACAAGAGACACGTGGCTCCAAATTTACTGCTCCGTTCCGTCGCCAAATTTGGAGTATCTTGTCACATGTTCGAGCCAAAATATCCGATTGACACAAGAAAATAATATGACGGGCTCTCATAAGAAACAAAGATACTACGAAACAGTCCACCGGACTGTTTCTCAGACTGTCGATAAAGTGGCTAAACCGTGCCGTGCTTAAATATCATAAATTGAAATCGTAGGGCAAGGGAGATTCCCCTTACAGGGGAAATGTCACGAAGTGACAAAAGGGTTTGCCGAATCGCAGATTTGCTCTTGCCGTATTGATATGAAAAATAACATTTATAGAAAATCACCTTGAACGTAGTGTTCAAGGTGATTTTGGCACTTTTCGCCTTTTGCGAGTGGGCAGTACCAACGTACAGCTCCACTCACAAAAAACGAAATTTATCTCACTTTCTCGAAGTCTCCCAAATTTGTTGCTCGCTTCGTTCGCCAAATTTGGATATCGGGGTCCCCCAAAAGCAAAAGCTTTTTGGGGAAAAGGAGAAAGGAATGAAGTGTTTATTATGAATTTTAAAAAATTCATTCAAACACGGAATTTCTTTAGACGAGTCACAGGTTCGAGCCACATACATTTTTACATAAAAATAAAAAGGATACCGAGTGGTATCCTTTTTATTTTGGTGGGAACAACAGGGCTCGAACCTGTGACCCTCTGCTTGTAAGGCAGATGCTCTCCCAGCTGAGCTATGCTCCCGTCAGCGATATTGATTATATAACAAGTTGCGGTGAATGTCAAGAGTTTATTTTAGAAAAAAGCTCTTTTATTCTGTCAATCTCATTATTTAAGTACAAATAGCCGAATAATGCTTCAACTCCCGTTGCGCAGTGGTACTCCCCGTCTGTTGCGCTTTTAGGGGAATGACCTACCTTTGCGTTGCGGCCTCGCTTAAAAACGGCAAGCTCTTCATCGCTCAAAATATCTTTAATTTTCTCAAAAGCTGCCGTTTGTGCTTTCGCCGATACAAATTTAACGCTTTCCCTATGCAAATCATTTACAGGGCGGTTTGCATCGAGAACAAGTGTTTCACGAACAAGAATTTCATAAATGCAGTCGCCGATAAACGCTAAATTAAGCGGGCTTAACTGCTTAGGATTTACTTCTTTATCAACAAATCTCATATTAAATTAAGGCACGTATTCAAACTCTATATCATAGAGCGATACAACGTCACCCTCCTCAATTCCTTTTTCTCTCAGCGCATCAAAAATTCCGCTTTTCTCTAATACCCTTTGCATATATTGAAGTGCTTCGTAGTCCTCAATATCAATGCCTTTGAGCACTTTAGGAAACCAGCTTGCCTCAACAAGAAAATAATGTTCTTCAGGCTGAGTAATTTTAAATCCTTTATCATCTTTAACAATTGCTTCAAGCGGAATTTCCTCAACCTCGTATTCCTTGATAGGCGGAAGAGTTTGAAGCTTATTCCAAACAGCGTTCATAAGCTCCTTTGTGCCTTCCATAATCGGCGCACAAATTGAATAATAATCATAACCCTTATCTTCTACATACTTCTTGAAACGCTCAATTTGCTCAGGCTCTGCCATATCAATTTTATTGCCTGCAACAATCTGCGGTTGCTTGGCAAGCTCAGGATTGAATTTAACAAGTTCCTCGTTTATTTTTTCAAAATCCTCAATCGGGTCCCTGCCTTCGCTGCCGCTGACGTCAACAATATGAACAAGAAGCCTGCAACGCTCAACATGGCGCAAAAATTCGTGACCGAGGCCTATACCCTCACTTGCACCCTCAATAAGTCCCGGAATATCCGCAATAACAAACGAGTTGCCCTCTCCCATAGAAACAACGCCTAAGTTTGGCACAAGAGTTGTAAAATGGTAGTCGCCGATTTTTGGCTTTGCTTGGCTTACAACGGAAATAAGGCTTGATTTTCCGACTGACGGATAGCCTAAAAGGCCGACATCGGCAAGAAGCTTTAATTCAAGTGAAACTTCCCATTCTTCACCCGGAACACCGGGCTTTGCAAATCTCGGAACTTGACGTGTAGGGGTAGCGAAATGAATGTTGCCCCAGCCGCCTTTACCGCCCTTTGCGGCAATAAATCTGTCAGTCTTGCTCATATCAGCCATAACTGCACCGGAGTTTGCTTCACGAATTATTGTTCCTCTCGGAACTTTAATCTCAAGGTCGGGCGCTTTCTTGCCGTATTGGCGTGAGCCTCTGCCGTTTTCACCGTTTTTTGCAACATATTTTCTTTTGTATCTGAAATCTGCAAGAGTTGCAAGGTTATCGTCAACAACAAATACAACGTCGCCTCCCTTGCCTCCGTCGCCGCCGTCAGGTCCGCCTGCGGCAACATATTTTTCACGGTGAAAGGCAACCGCACCTGCGCCGCCGTCACCCGCTTTTATTTTAATTTTAGCAATATCTACAAACATATATATCGTCCTTTGCTTTTGCTTTTGTTAATATGAATTTTAACAAATTTCTTTTCAAATTGCAACACTAAGGGTATAAATAAGGTAATATATACTCCTTATTATATGAAGTTTGTTAAAAAATTAACTATAAGGTGCTAATAAATTTAACTGTTTTTGTATAAAGTGTAAAATTTGCATTTTTTTCTTGATTAATGATGACAAACAGTATAAAATAAATAATGCACAAAAGCAATAAAACTTTAAATTATATTCGGAGGTAATTTCCAATGGTAAAAGTTGCTATTAATGGTTTCGGCCGTATCGGTCGTCTTGCTTTCCGTCAGATGTTTGGCGCAGAAGGCTACGAAGTAGTTGCTATCAACGATCTTACAAGTGCAAAGATGCTTGCTCATCTTCTTAAGTATGACTCATCACAGGGTAACTATGTTGCTCAGGGTCACACTGTTGATTTCCACGAAGGTGAAGGCGAAGACAACTATATTGTTGTTGACGGCAAGAAAATTGTTATTTACAAAATGCCTAATGCTGCTGACCTTCCTTGGGGCAAGCTTGGCGTAGACGTAGTTCTCGAATGCACAGGTTTCTATACATCAAAGGAAAAGGCTTCTGCTCATATTCAGGCAGGTGCTCGTAAAGTTGTTATTTCTGCTCCTGCAGGTAACGACCTTCCAACAATCGTTTACAATGTAAACCACGACACACTTACAGCTGAAGATACAGTTATTTCTGCTGCATCTTGCACAACTAACTGCCTTGCTCCTATGGCTAAGGCTCTTAATGATTTTGCTCCTATCCAGAGCGGTATCATGTGCACAATCCACGCTTACACAGGCGATCAGATGATTCTTGACGGTCCTCAGAGAAAGGGTGACCTTCGTCGTGCTCGTGCAGGTGCTGTAAACATCGTTCCTAACACAACAGGTGCTGCAAAGGCTATCGGCCTTGTAATTCCTGAACTTAACGGCAAGCTTATCGGCTCTGCTCAGAGAGTTCCTACTCCAACAGGTTCAACTACAATCCTTACAGCAGTTATTAAGACTGACAAGGAAGTTACAGTTGACGCTATCAACGCAGCTATGAAGGCTGAAGCTACAGAGTCATTCGGCTACAATGAAGACCTTATCGTTTCTTCAGATATCGTTGGTATGAGATATGGTTCACTCTTCGATTCAACTCAGACAATGGTTCTTAAGGTTGCTGACGACACTTATGAGGTTCAGGTTGTTTCTTGGTATGATAACGAAAACTCATACACATCTCAGATGGTTAGAACAATCAAGTACTTCTCAGAACTTGGCTAATATCTAAGATAATAAATTAAAAGAAAAGAGCTTTCCCTATGGAAGGCTCTTTTTTTATATTCTTATACTAAATATTCTTTTTTATATAATCGCAATAAAGCTTTATTATGTCGATATCCGTTTTGTCATATACCATTCTTGCGCCGACGGTGTCTTCAATTTCATTAAATATTAAATGACCGCCGTCAAAAAGAAAATCAATTCCGATATAATCGCTTTCAACAAGGCTTAAAATTCTTTTTACAAGGCTTTTTTCTTCTTCGTTCATTTTATAAGGTGTTGCCCTGCCGCCGAGGCAGAAATTTGAGCGAAAATCGGTATCACTTTCCCTCAAAATTGACGTAATTATATTATTTCCTATAGCCCAAACACGCAAGTCCTTGCCGAGGGTGGCGCAAGGCTTTTGATAAACAAATCCGCTTTCAAAGCTTTCTTTTTCATTTATCATCACAACCCCTTGACCGCCGTGGCCGTCAATCGGCTTTTTAACCACAGGCACTTCCTTGTAGTTTATCGGCAAAATTTCAATGCCGTTTTTCTCCATAAATTCGTAGCAAAGTTGCTTGTTGTTTGCAAGCTTTGAGAGGGAGGAGGGGTTAAAAACACGTATCCCTTTTTTCTCAAATTTTTCTGCAATTTTATAGTTGTTCGTCCTGTTGATTATAAAATCAGCCGAGCCGTCATAATCGTTAATTGCAAGCGTTACGCCAAGTTCTTCTTTAAATTTATTTATCGCAAAGGTGTTGCGTTTTGCTTCCTTTTCGCTGTAAATCAATACTCCGCTCATTTGATTTTTTCCTTAATTGTTTCAAAAATATACGGCGCAATGTCAATTTTTGTTGAGTTCATTATGTTAATTATATGTGCATTTGAATTTACTTCGCAAACACTGCCGTCATCAAGAATGTCCACTCCGCCAAAGGTTAAACCGAGGGTTTCGCACGCTTTTATTGCTGTTTCAATTTCCTTTTCAGTCGGATTACAGGGCGTCATAGTGCCGCCGTTAGTAACATTTGAACGAAAGTCGTTTTTGTTTTCTCTTTCAGCCGCACAAATAAATTTTCCGCCGATTATTTCAATTCTTTTGTCGTGACCTTTGCTGTCGATGATAAATTTTTGCAGAATAAACGGCTTTTCGCTTATGTGGGAGTAAATCTCTTCCTTAGTATTGCATAAAAATACCTGAGCGCCGAATGAGCCGAATGATTCTTTGAAAATAAGCGGCAAAGTGAGAATATCAATTGCTTTTTCAACAAATTCGCTCATATCTGATTTGAAATAGCATTTTGGGGCGATAAGAGTTTTAGGCTGAGGCACAATGCCGTCAAGTTCAATATATGTTCTGCCTTTATCGTCGCATTTTTCAATTGCTTCGGCAGAATTGAAAACGGGAACGCCGCTTTTTTCAATTCTTCTTGCAAGGTTAATGTCCTTGTCCCAAAACAGCACAAAGTCAGCCTGCGCCTTTTGCGTTGCAAGCTCCAAGTTCGTTTTAATATTTAGATTAATGCCGCACTTTTTTGCCGAAGTTGCAAGATGCTTGTGAAGTGTGTCATATTTTTCGCCTTTTAAGAAATGATTTACTGCTAATATGCCGTTCATTTTGTATCACCTTGAATTATTGTATCATTCTCTATTGCATTTTTCAATGTAATGGTATAAAATATTATATCTAAATTATAAATTACTGAAAGGTGATGTAAAGATGACAGAGTATAAGCTTAAATACGGTTGCAACCCAAACCAAAACCCTGCAAGAATTCATATGGACGGTAAAGAACTTCCTTTTGAAATTTTGAACGGTGCGGCAGGTTATATCAATCTTCTTGACGCATTTAATTCTTGGCAGCTTGTTAAGGAACTTAAGGAGGCTACCGGTCTTCCGAGTGCCGCTTCATTTAAGCACGTTTCTCCTGCCGGTGCGGCAGTTGCTCAACCGCTCAGCGATGTTGATCGCAAGGTTTGTATGGTGCCTGATGATTTGGAGCTTTCTCCGATTGCACAGGCTTATGTTCGTGCAAGAGGCTGTGACAGAGTTTCCTCATTTGGCGATTTTGCCGCTTTGAGCGATGAATGTGACGCAAGCGTTGCAAAATTCCTTGTTAAAGAGGTCAGCGACGGTATTATTGCTCCGTCATACACCGATGAGGCACTTGAAATTCTTAAGGCTAAGAGAAGAGGTAATTATCTTATCATTAAGATGGACCCTGACTATCAGCCTGAGGAAATGGAAACAAAGCAGGTGTTCGGTATTAAGTTTGAGCAAAAGAGAAATGACGCTAAGCTTACTATGTCACTTTTTGACGATATGCCTACTAAGGTCAAGGATATTCCGGAAATTGCAAAGATTGACCTTCTTATTTCGCTTATCACTCTTAAATATACTCAGTCAAATTCGGTTTGCTATGCTTCGGGCGGACAGACTATCGGTGTAGGCGCAGGCCAACAAAGCCGTATCCATTGCACCCGCCTTGCAGGCAATAAAGCTGATAATCTTTGGCTTCGCCATAATGAAAAGGTACTCAATCTTCCGTTTATTGACGGTCTTCGCAAGTGCGAGGCTGATAATGCTATTGACCTTTATATTTCAGATGAATATGAGGATTTACTCAAAGACGGAGTATGGCAGAGATATTTTACCACTTGCCCTGAGCCTTTCACTACTGAGGAAAAGAAAGCTTGGCACGAGAAGATGACAAATGTTGCTCTCGGCTCTGACGCTTTCTTCCCGTTTGAGGATAATATTGAACGTGCGGCTCGTTCCGGTGTTAAGTATATTGCTCAGCCGGGTGGTTCTGTTCGTGACGGCGCTGTTATTGAATGTTGCGACGATTTCGGTATGGCAATGGCAATGACAGGTATCCGCCTTTTCCATCATTAATAGATAAATTTATACGTAGGGGCGACCGTTGTGTCGCCCATTTTGATAGGTAGTTTTATGAATATTTTAACTTGCCCTGTTTGCGGTGAAAAATTAAATATTTTCGGCAAAACGCTTAAATGCGACAATAATCACTCATTCGATTTTGCAAAGCAGGGGTATGTTAATCTTTTGCTGACGTCTAAAAGCGGGGACAAAAAGGGTGATAGCAGGGAGTCGGCTCATGCAAGACGAGAATTTTTGCAAAAGGGATATTATTCCTTTTTACGTGATTATGTCAACTCAAAACTGAACGGCACCGTGCTTGATATCTGCTGCGGTGAGGGATATTATGACGAATATTCCGGCGAGCTTTACGGCTTTGATATCAGCAAGGAAATGGTGCGCCTTGCCGCAACCTCTCGCAAAGAGCATAATTATTTTGTGGCAAATCTTGCCCATATTCCCGTTTGCGATAATTCGATTGACACGGCTATGCATCTTTTTGCACCGTTTAATGAAAAGGAATTTTACCGTGTAATTAAGCCCGGCGGCAGGCTTTTAAGCGTTATTCCCGGTGATAATCATTTGATTGAGCTTAAAAATATTCTTTATGATACACCGTATCTTAATGATGAAAAAGCTCCTGAAACCTCGCTTTTTACTTTGAAATCAAAAAACAAAATTTCTAACACATTTGATATCTCAAGGGATGATTTAAAAACGCTGTTTTCTATGACGCCGTATTTTTACAGAACAAGCGAAAGAGACAAAGAAAAGCTTGATAGGGTGAAAAGCATTAGGCTGACGGCTTCATTTGTTGTTTTGGAATATGCGAAAGAGGGATAATTATGGATTTGTTATGCGAAAAATGCTGGTATAATGAATATGACGAGGAAACGGACGAATGTTTTTGCTCGCTTGTGCTTGACGAGGACGAATATGTCCGCTTTTGCGAGGAGCAAAACAAGACGTGCAGGTATTTTAGACCGAGCGGTTCGGAGTATGATATAGTCAGAAAACAGAATTGATAATATTTTCGTAGGGGCGACCATCGGTCGCCTTTATTTTTTTATGCCTTTTTCTTGACAAATACCCTATATGGGTATATAATTAAGATACCCCGTGAGGGTATAAGGAGTGATTTAATGGAAACTAATGATAATAATAAAAACTGTTGCTGTTGTCACGGTAAAACGAAGCACAGAACAGATGAAGAGCAAAAGGCACTTATAAATCGCCTTAACAGAATTGAGGGTCAAATAAGAGGAATTAAGCGTATGCTTGAGGAAGATGCGTATTGCACAGATATCATTACTCAGGTTGCGGCGGCTAATGCGGCGCTTAATTCATTTAATAAAGAGCTTCTTTCAACGCATATAAAGACTTGCGTTACAGATGATATTAAGGCAGGCAAAACCGAAACGGTTGATGACCTTTTAAAAACTCTTCAAAAATTAATGAAATAGTTTTGAGGTGATTTTTTTGACGCAATATAATGTAACGGGTATGAGTTGTGCCGCTTGCAGTGCAAGGGTTGAAAAGGCGGTTAATGCTGTTGACGGTGTAACAAGCTGTGCCGTGAGTCTGCTTACAAATTCAATGGGTGTTGAGGGAACGGCAAGCAGTGAAGCAATAGTTGCCGCTGTTGAAAAGGCAGGCTACGGTGCAAGCGTTAAGGGCAACGACAAAAAAACAGAGAGTGTATCGAGTGATGAACTTAAGGACACCGAAACACCCAAAATAAGAAACAGACTTATTTGGTCGGTAATATTCCTTATCCCGCTTATGTATATTTCAATGGGGCATACGATGTGGGGCTGGAAACTGCCGTCATTTATGGAAAATAATCATATCGCAATGGGATTGGCTCAGCTTTTGCTTGCAGTAATTGTTATGGTTATTAACCAAAAATTCTTCATAAACGGCTTTAAAGGTATAATTCATAAAAGCCCTAATATGGATACACTTGTTGCGCTCGGCTCAGCCGCTTCGTTTGGCTACAGTACGGTTATTCTTTTTCTTATGACTTCTGCTCAGCTTGCAGGCGACAGCGAAAAAGTGATGAGCCTTATGCATGAGTTTTATTTTGAATCGGCGGCAATGATATTAACTCTTATTACCGTGGGCAAAATGCTTGAAGCATATTCAAAGGGCAAAACGACGGATGCGCTCAAATCTCTTATGAATTTAGCGCCGAAGAACGCAACTCTTATCAAAGACGGTAAGGAAATTGTTGTTGCGGTGGCTGACGTTAAGATTAATGATATTTTTGTTGTAAAACCCGGCGAAAGTGTTCCTGTTGACGCAGTAATTATTGAGGGAGAAACGGCTGTTGACGAGTCTGCACTTACAGGTGAGAGTATTCCTGTTGATAAGGCTGTCGGCGATAAGGTGTCGGGCGCAACTATTAATCAGTCGGGCTATATCAAGTGCCGTGCAACTGCTGTCGGCGAGGATACAACACTTTCACAAATTATTAAAATGGTGAGTGACGCAGCCGCTACAAAAGCGCCGATTGCAAAGATTGCAGATAAGGTATCGGGTGTGTTCGTGCCTTGTGTAATAGGTGTTACGCTTGTTGCACTTTGCGTTTGGCTTTTTGTAGGTCAAAGCTTCGGCTATGCGCTTGCACGCAGTATTTCCGTTCTTGTAATAAGCTGTCCGTGTGCTCTCGGACTTGCAACCCCTGTTGCGGTTATGGTCGGCAACGGTAAGGCAGCCAAGTCGGGTATTCTTTTCAAAACTGCGGCTTCGCTTGAGGAAACAGGCAGAGTGCAGATTGTTGCTCTTGATAAAACGGGCACAATCACCAAAGGTGAGCCTAAGGTTACGGATGTTATTGCATTCGGCGATGAAAACGAATTTTTGTCGCTTGCTTATTCTATAGAAAAAAAGAGCGAGCATCCGCTTGCAAAGGCAGTTTGTGAATATGCAAAACAAAAAAATGTCAAGTGCTTTGATACAACTTCTTTCAAGGCGCTTGCAGGCAACGGCTTGTCGGCAAATGTTGACGGCAAAACTGTTGTAGGTGGAAGTATGAAATTTATTTCAAGTAAAATTTCAGTTGATGATAATATCAAAAATAAGGCAGAAGAACTTGCTCAAAACGGCAAAACACCGCTTTTGTTTATGGGGGATAATAAGCTTCTCGGTATAATTGCAGTTGCCGACGTTATTAAAGAGGACAGTCCTAAGGCTATTAAAGAACTTCAAAATATGGGTATTCGTGTTGTTATGCTGACGGGCGATAACGAAAAAACCGCAAAGGCTATCGGTAAGCAGGTCGGTGTTGATACCGTTATCTCCGATGTGCTTCCTGACGGCAAGGAAAGCGTTATTAAAGAACTTATGACCTACGGCAAGGTAGCAATGGTTGGCGACGGAATAAACGATGCACCGGCGCTTACACGTGCCGACGTGGGTATCGCAATCGGTGCAGGTACCGATGTTGCGGTAGATGCGGCAGACGTTGTGCTTATGAACAGTAAGCTTACCGACGTGTCGGGTGCAATCAGGCTAAGCAGAAAAACGCTTACCAATATCCACGAAAATCTTTTCTGGGCATTTATTTATAATATTATCGGTATTCCGCTTGCAGCAGGTGTGTGGATTCCGATATTCGGCTGGACTCTTAATCCTATGTTCGGTGCGGCGGCAATGAGCCTTTCAAGCTTTTGTGTTGTTACTAATGCGCTCAGGCTTAATCTCGTAAAAGTTCATTCGCCAAAGCGTGATAAAAAGAAAAAGCCGGTTGATATTAAGTTTAATATCACCGCTCAAAATAAGGAGGAAAAAATTATGACAAAAACTATTAAGATTGAGGGAATGATGTGCCCTCATTGCGAGGCTGCTGTTAAAAAAGCACTTGAGGCAATCGACGGTGTTAAAGAAGCAAGCGCAAGCCACGAAAAATGCGAGGCAGAAGTTATGCTTGATAAGGACGTTGATTTATCCGTTCTTGAAAAAGCAGTTACCGATGCAGGATATAAGGTAATAAAATAAAGAAAAATAAAAGCTTAACGGCTGTCACTTTTTTGCGTGGCAGCCGTTTTTTTATAACTTATTTTCTTCCTCATATTCCTTTGAGTATTCAACGTTTTGCGTGTCGGGGATAGGTACTCCCATTTCCGTTTTTTTGTCAGGTTGAACGGTTGGATTTGTTATGGAAGTTAAATATTTATTCGTCAAATCCGTATCTTTGCTTAATTGATATTTTTTCTTGTATTTTTCGCCTTTCATAAACTCACCTCTAAGGCTATTGTTTACAAAAGCTCGCTGATTATTAAATTAGAAACAAGCATTCCCTCGCTTGTAAGCGCAATTTTGTTTTCGCTTTCTTTCATAAGCCCCATTTTTACAAAGCGTGAAAAGTCTTTTTTTATAAGCGATTTATCAATTCCGCAATTTAGCCTTAAGCCGAGCATAATTCGTTCTTCCTCAATATCAACCTCTCCTTCACTTTTAAGCGACCAATCGGTATCATAATAAAATCTTTTGCCGTGCCAAAGGGAGTGTGCGCTTTTGCCTAAGCCTAAATAATCGTCTAAAATCCAATATTTTGTATTGTGTTTACTTTCAAACGACGGCTTAGAAAAATTGCTTATTTCATATTGATTAAATCCGAGAGCTTCAAGGGATTTTATTGTTTTTAAATACATTTCGCAAACCGTGTCCTCGTCGGGAAGGTTGAGCCTGTCCTTTAGGTCAAAAAATTTTGTGCCATTTTCAATTTTAAGCATATATGCGCTTATGTGGGTAACGTTCATTTTGTCAATAAATTCAAAAGTTTCATCAAGAGAGGAGAGAGTTTGCTTGGGAGTGCCGAGCATAACGTCAAGGCTTATGTTACTTATTCCTGCTTTTTTAGCGTCGTTAACAGCCTTTGCAACTTCCGTTTGCCCTGCGCTTCTTCCAAGTGCAAAGCGTTCTTCGTTTCTTGCGCTTTGCATACCTATGCTTACTCTGTTTATTCCGCATTTTGCATAGGTGTAAAAATCTTTTTCAAGGTTTTTTGATGGGTTACATTCAATCGTTATTTCGGAATTTTTATCTATATCAAAACGATTTTTTGCAGATGTCAAAATTTTGGCGATTAATTCACTTTCTAAAATCGACGGAGTACCGCCGCCGAAATAAACTGTGTCAAATTCGCCTGAATAATCAGCCATTGTTTTGATTAATTCGTCGGCGTATTTTTCGCTAAGCGCCTTGTCATATTTTACGCTGTAAAAATCGCAATAAGGACATTTCGATTTGCAAAAAGGGATATGAATATATAAACCTGCTTTGTTGTTCATCTAATCACCTAAAAAATATGGGCAAGCACTGCTCACCCATAAAATATTTTTGTATAAAATTTATTCGTCTGCCTCTGTTGAAAGAAGAACACGGTCGTTGTCAAATTCTTCTCCGCCGGAGGTAACCTTAAATTTTGCAAGAAGGTCAGCGGTAGTAAGATTTTTCTTTTCCTCGCCCGATACGTCATAAATAATTTTGCCCTCGTTCATCATAATAAGACGATTGCCTATATTTATAGCGTCCTTCATATTGTGAGTAATCATAATTGTCGTGAGATTATCCCTTGCAACAATTTTTTCCGTAAGGTCAAGCACCTTTTTAGCTGTTTTAGGGTCAAGTGCTGCTGTGTGTTCATCAAGGAGCAAAATTTTAGGCTTTTTAAGGGTTGCCATAAGAAGCGTAACAGCCTGCCTTTGACCGCCTGAAAGAAGTCCTACTTTAGATGTAAGCCTTGTTTCAAGTCCTAAATCAAGACTTTTAAGAACTTCAACATATTCTTCTTTTTCTTTTTTTGTAACTCCGAATGCCAAGCCTCTGTGATTGCCTCTTCTCTTTGCAAGAGCAAGATTTTCAAGAATTTGCATATCGGCGGCTGTACCGTTCATAGGGTCTTGGAAAACTCTGCCGATATATTTGGCTCTTTTATGCTCAGGAAGCTTTGTAACGTCAATGCCGTCAACCGTAATAGTTCCACAATCAACGGGGTAAACACCTGCAATCATATTAAGCATAGTTGATTTACCTGCGCCGTTACCTCCGATAACCGTTACGAAATCGCCTTCGTTGAGAACTAAATCAATGCCACGAAGAGCCTTTTTTTCATTAATTGTGTTAGGATTAAACGTTTTATGAACATTTTTAATTTCAAGCATTATTTGTTGCCCTCCTTTATCTTGATATGCTTTTGAGCATATTGCCCTTTAAGATAAGGAATACCGAGGAATACGGCAACAATAGCAGCGGTAAGAAGCTTGAGGTCATCGGTATTAAGACCGAGGCTGATAACAAACTGCATTACTACATAGTAAATAATTCCGCCGAATGCAACTGCAAGAAGCCTGAGCGCAAAGTTTTTAAATATTTTGCCAAAGATAACCTCGCCTATAATAACTGCGGCAAGACCGATAACGATAGCGCCTCTGCCCATATTGACGTCTGCGAAGCCCTGATATTGCGAAAGAAGCCCGCCTGCAAGAGCAACAAGACCGTTTGAAAGTACAAGCGCAACAATTTTTGTTAAATTAATATTGATACCGTTTGCACGAGCCATATTTTGGTTACAGCCGGTAGCACGGATTGAATGACCAAGCTCGGTATCAAAAAACCAATAAAGAATTGCGATAATGGCAACAACAAAGATTGCTACTATAATAATAGCCTTCGTAATATCAGTCATACTTGCAAGCACGTGATATTTATAAATTGAAAGCGCCTGATTTGATTTGCCGAGTATTCTTAAATTTATTGAATAAAGTGCAAGCTGCGTTAAAATACCTGCAAGAATAGGCGGTATGCCAAGCAAGGTGTTAAGCACGCCTGTAACAAGACCTGCCATACAGCCTGCAAGAAAAGCAAACAAAAGCGCAACCCAAACATTCATTCCGTTCATCATTGATATAACTAAAACCGCACCGCCTGTTGCAAGCGTGCCGTCGACAGTTAGGTCGGCAAAATCAAGCACTCTAAAAGTGATGTAAACGCCGATTGCCATTATGCCCCAAATAAGACCGAGTCCTACTGCACCGGGAATAGCACTGATAAAAGCTCCCATAATTTTATATACCTTTCAATTAAAAGTAATTTAAAGAGCAACAAGTAGAAACTCATTGCTCTTTATTAATTTGACACTATTATACTTTAAACCGTTAAATTAGTCAATAGGTTGTCAGTTATTTTGCGTCGCTGAAATTATATGCTTTGTAATTATCCGGAACGTTAGCCTTGAATGCCTTTGCCTGCTCCTCGTTGTAGTAGTATGTAAGCTCGTCTGACTGCTGAACGTTCATTGTTGCAGGGTCTGTACCCTTTGTAAGAATTTCGTATGCCATTGCGCCGGCTTTTTGACCGAGATTGTAGAATGAAATTGAAAGAGTTGCAACTGCGTTTGTTGATTTGAAGATGCCTTCCTCGCCTGCAATGATAGGTGTTTTTGCAGCCTTGCATGCTGCGTCAATTACACTGCCGTTATCAGCTGCCGTGTTATCTGTAGGAACGTAAATAACGTCTGATTCGCTTGCAGCTTTTTTAGCAACAGTTGCAATGTCGTTTGAGTCTGCAAATGAATAGAATGTGCAGCTGACACCTTTCTCTTCAAGTGCTTTTTTAACACCGTCAACCTGATACTGCGAGTTAGCCTCTGCTGAACAGTAGAGTGCGCCTACCTTCTTTGTGTTAGGGAAAAGGTCAAGAATCATCTGTGCCTGGTCCGCAAGAGGAGCAAGGTCAGATGTACCCGTAATGTTAATTCCTGTCGGGTCTGTAGGATTCATTTTAATGTCAAGTGCTGTTCCGTAATCGGTTACGGCTGTTCCGACTACAGGAGTTTTACTTGCAGCTGTTGCTGTAGCGGCAGCCTGAAGCGCCGGTGTTGCGTTTGCTAAAATAAGGTCGTAATTTGATGATACAAATTTATTTACGATTGTAGCGCAGTTTGCAGAATCGTTTGATGCGTTTTGATAGTCAAAGTTGATTGTCTTTCCGTCAGCCTTTGCAAGCTCGTTGAGCTTATCCTTAAAGCCTTTTGTTGCGCTGTCAAGTGCGGTATGCTGTGTAAGCTGGCAAATACCTACATTATATGTATTTTTATTTGTTGTATCGCTTTTTCCTGAATTTGATGAGCAACCTGCAAATACACTGCCGACCATGAGTGCCGAAAGTGCTACAGCCGCAATTTTTTTAACTGTCTTGTTCATAAAATATTTTTCCTCTCTGATTCGAAATACTTTAGCACCTAAAAGTGTTAAAGTTTATGTTGATAGTTTAGCACCTAAAAGCGCTAAAGTCAATAGGGAGAATGTTTTTTGTTCAAGTGTAACAAAAATGAGGCGGCGTTTTAGTGCATAGTGCATAGTTGCCTTTTAAAATAAAAAAAGCAGCATCAAATTTTGATACTGCTTTTGGCGTCCCGGAAGGGAGTCGAACCCCCGACCTTTCGCTTAGGAGTGATCTCGAAACTCAGTTGTGGAGTCACTTTCTATACCCGATAATCCAGTATTTTCAAGTTTTTTTCGCACTTTGAGTGTTAAACTGTGTTACGAAATTACTGCTAATTTTACCCAGTTTTCGACCGCTTCATTAGATGGAAATTAGCAAGGGGTTCGGATTTAGGAAAACGGTTATATTCCCACAAGATGCCTTTGTTTAATCGCTTGTACCTCGGTCTGTTACCGAGTTTTATTTATTTTACTCACTTCGCTAAATTGGAATTTGACGGTATTACAACAGCTTTATCTCATTGGCAATCATAGCCACGGTTTTGGCGTTGGTATCAATTTTAATGGTATTGAGTGCTTGATACATCGGTATTTTTGCTATGCTTCGCTCAATTATATCTTCAGAACGGATACCTCTTTCTACATCCATTGTCAATCTTTCACACAGAGTCTTTTCATCCGCTACAAGCGAGACGCATTTCACCTTACAGTTCTGTATATCCAGCTTCTCAAGTATGGAATTGATAATACTCTGCTCGTGCATCACCCAACAAAAAATGATATTCTCGTATGCGGAACACTTCAGAAAATTATTGAGTAAATAACAAATATTATTTGTCACCATTGCTTTTGTTTCATCGGTTACTTGGAATGGACTTGCATCCCAGCACCAATCTCCGTCAAGAAATACGCTATTCGGCAAATCCTGTTTGAGATGTTGGCACACAGTTGTTTTTCCAATTCCCATAGTGCCACCAACCATATATAAAGTTTTCATCATTCGCACCTACAAATTCTTATTTAGCTAACTGATTATACCACATAAATATGAAAAATTCTACACATTAAAGCGAAAAGAAAACGGCAAGACCATTTTGTGATCTTGCCGTTGTGCTTCAACTTGTAGTTAATACTTGAATGTCGCAAGCTATGGAAAACTACGGGCGGTAGGTCGTTATCTTTGATTAGTTTCTGCAATGCACGGGTGATTATTTGGCTCTCCATCGGTCTGCCATGTGCATTACAGAATACGAGGTTAAAATCTTGGAATTCGTCACCGAACAGTTCCTTGTATTCCTGAATTTCCTAATAACGTTCTTTGAGCATTTCTGCCACCGTCTTAGATAGGAATAGCTTTTACATCGTGTAGGCGGTCTCTTTTCGTATTCAGATATATTTGATTTTGAGTTTTCTTTTTTTGCTGTTATTATCTTGCAAAGAACATCGTCAACCCCGTTGGTGTATCTGCCTTGTCTGTTAGCAGAGGTCGAATTTGCTGATGAAAATTTGTGATTTTCTCGTTTCTGTTGTTTCTTTGCAAAAATAAAAAACACCGAAAACCCTTGATTTTACTAGGCTTTTCGGCTGTGCTTTTGGTACCCCATGCGAGAATCGAACTCACAACTAACCCTTAGGAGGGGATTATTATATCCATTTAACTAAGGTGGCATTTTAGTGCATAGTGCATAGTTGCCTTTTAAAATAAAAAAAGCAGCATCAAATTTTGATACTGCTTTTGGCGTCCCAAAAAGGGAGATATTATTTTACCGAAACATTCAACTTACGCAAATCCGTAGAAACAAGCTTGATTTCAGGCTCAAATTTTACATTACCCTTATTATTTACAACAACATCAACATTTTCGTTATCGCAATTTACATCAAACTCTAATTTTACGCAGTTGTTTTTTAAGTATTCAAAGGACTCGCCGTCATCATTAAAATAACGGGCTGTAAATTTGCCGTTTTTAACAGGATAAACGGTAAAAACGACTTTTTCTGCGGATTTGTATGAGCACTCGCCCTCATCAACGGGAAAAACAGAGCCGCAACGAATAAAATAAGGCACAGGCTTATCTGGCGGCAAATCGACCTTTACCGTGCTTGCGCCGCAATAAAGCTTTCCTGTTTCATTCAGATACCAATCGTCGCCCTTTGGCAGGTAAACAGACACCTGAGTTACACCCTCGTCAAGCACGCACTTTGCCAAAACATCTCTGCCAAGCATAAACGCATCGGTATTTACGTCAATATTTTCATCATTGTAATAAATATAAGGCGGAGCTTGCACGGGGACATCATTTTCCACGCTGTTATAAGCACAATTATATAAATAAGGTATCAGGCTTTTGCGTTGCCTTAAAATCGCCTTTGCGCCGCACAAGCCGCTTTCGTAGCTCCACGGCATAGTAGCAGAGCCGTCGCCGTTCCAAGAATGAATTGTAAAGCGTGGCTCAAAAACGCCGTGCTGCATCCATCTTAAAAGCAATTCTTTGCAAGGCATTTCGCCTGAAAAGCCTCCTAAATCGTGACCGTAAAAATAAAAGCCTGAAAGGGACATTGTCATTCCTACATAATGGCAAAAACGCAAATCGTGAAACGAAGTAAAATTATCGCCGGACCAGGTTTGCGCCAAGCGTCTTACACCGCTGTTTCCGCTTCTTGTAGATAAAAACGGACGCTTGGCGGGATGTTTTTTCATTTGTGCCTTGTACGAAGATAATACCATTAAATAAGTTAATATCGGACGAATTCTGCACGCAGAAGCTTTTTCGCCAAAGCCTGCGGCAACAGCGTCGGTTGCCTTAATATCAAACTCGTTATTATCATTCCATGTAGCATCAATTCCGAAATCAAGCAGCTTTTCGGTTACCTGACTGCCCCAAAAATCGAAGGCGTCGGAATTTGTAAAGTCCAAATAACTGCCCACACCATCCCAAAACTGCGTTACATAGGGTGTTCCGTCTGCATTTTTAACAAAAAATCCTTTTTCTGCCAACTCATCATACATTGGATGCGAGGTCAAAAAAGCAGGCTTGATATTCGGAATTAAATGTATTCCTGCATTATTGTAATCGGCAACGAATTTTTCAGGATTGGGGAACTTATCATAATTCCAATTAAAAACGCAACGCAAATTTCCTATTGAAGTATATCCCGATGAAAGATAAAATCCGCCGCAGCTCAAATCAAGGTCTTTAATTTTATCCAAAAAGCCCTGCATCTGATTTTGTGCGTCAGGCGCATCGGTATATGCCATTGTGCTGCCGCAATAATCGAAGCTCCACTTAGGCGGAAAAGCCTGCTTGCCGCACAAGCGAGCATATTGCTGTAAAACAGAAAGCTTGCTTCCGAAAAAAACATAATAAAACAAGCAATCGTCATCCGTCTTAAAATACTTGAAATGGCAGTAATAATTATTGATTTCCCTGCCCAAATCAACAAAAGAGGTGTCTGTTGTATCGTAATAAATACCGTAAGCACCAACAGAATTTTCGCAAATATAAAACGGAACGTGCTTGTACAGAGGGTCTGTTTTTTCTGCGTCAAAGCCCATACTGTCCGCCGTTTCAACACGGTAAACCTGACCTGCTTTATTTATCAGGCCGCTTTTGTCGCCAAGTCCGAAAATATGCTCGTCATCTTCTCTGGTAATATAATGATAAGACCCGTTGCCGAATTCGCCTTCAAAATTATAGGCAAGCGGCGCTCTGTCTGCGAACAAAAGCTTTGACTCTTTACTGTAAGACAAAATAAAATTATTCAAATCGAGGTCAACGGTAACGCCGCAATCAAGAACAAATTTCTCTTTATTTTCAAATTTTTCAACAACAGGCGCAACACAGTCAAATCCGTCCACGGATAATCTGCTTCTGCCGAGAGAGGATAGGTTATTATTCGGATTTACGGTAAAGGTTGGCAGCATTTCGGCGTTATCGTTAAAAACAGCCACACGCAAAGCACTGCCGCTTATGAAATCAATGTTGATATTAACGTTATCGCACTTATATTCACGGTGCGTTTCGTTTTCGTTTGTAAGCTTAAAAATATGATTAAATCTCATTATATTGATGCTCCGCCAATAAATGTATTTTTCAAAAGCTGTGGGATGTTCCAATGCGCCGGCCTTGTGTTTTCACAAAAAGTCATAACCTTAGCCGTGCCGGGCTTCCACACCGGTATTTCGTTGCAATTGGGATTTCCGTTTTTTGCAAAAGCAATAAAGGATTTTGCAAGCTGATTTGAAATTTCATAATCAACAGCCTCAAAAGGCCGCCAATTTTTATCAAGAGTTGAAAAAGCATAAAGCAAATCGCTTGAATGCCAAGCACCCTTTTCATCGCCCGGCAAGCTGCGTGCAAAATAATAAATATAGCAATCGCTGTTTTTATCACAGGAAACCCATTTTTTATCGATAGCCTGCAAAACGGCAGGCACCATATCATTTTTTGTAATACCTATAATTTTAGGCATTTGAGGAATTGTCCTGTTGTTAAAATTTGACTGTGTAATTATTTTTCCGTCGCAAACCGGCAGGGTATAAAGCATACTTTTAAGCTTATTCTCCTTGCATGCCTTATCCCAAGCACGATAAAGCACCTCTTTATCCGCTTTTTTCAACTCGGCTATACTTTTACATCCTGCATTTTCAACAATCTTATCCCAAAAAGCTCTTGTTTTTTCAGGGGTCAGGGGTTTTGCGAGAAAACGCTGTAAACCGCCGCCGCTCATCATTATCGCTGCGGAAAACCAACCTTTGCAAAGCGGATTTGAAAGATGAATGTCAACGCTCATAGCTCCTGCGCTTTGACCTGAAAGCACAATATTATTCGGGTTTCCGCCGAAAGCTTCAATATTATCCCTAACCCATTTAATTGCGGCATATTGGTCAAAAAGTCCGAAATTACCGCAAACTCCGTTTTCATCGGTTAAATCAGGATGTGAGCAAAAGCCGAAGGCATTAAGCCTGTAATTCATCGCAACGAAAATCACGCCGTTTTTTGCAAAATTTTCGCCGTTGATATGCGCCTCGTTTGAGCTTCCGCCTGTAAAGCTGCCGCCGTGAATAAAAATTAAAACAGGACAGTTTTTAGCCTCTTTAGGCACATATATATTCAAAAATTGGCAATCCTCGCTGTATGTAAACGCTAAACCGTCTCTGAATTCATAATGATAAAAAGGGTTAACTGTTGCATCATCATCAAACCCACGGTGCTGATATGAGCACTCCTTAAAGCAAGTTGCATCAAAAACACCCTGCCACTTTTCAATCACCTGAGGATATTCCCAACGCTTGGCATTTGCGTATTTTATGCCCCTGAATTCAAAGCAGTTTTCGCCGTCTATGCCTTGAATTTTTCCGCATTTTGTTTGAAATTCGACTGTTTTCATAAAATTATGCCCCTAAGTATATCAATCGTTTTTATTGCCGTAAAGCTGCTTGTGCAAATTCTCGATTTCCGATTTGCCCAACTTGTAGCAAAAAGTCGTCAAAATAAACATAAGCAAAAGAATAACCGACGGCACTATTGTTGCCGCATCAAACATTTTCGTTAAAACCTGCTGCGATTGTACGGCTTGCGTGCCTTTGTAGCCGATAGCCCCAAGCACTGCCGGAACGCCTGCACCTGCGGCTGTTTGACCTAATTTGCGTACAAAAGAATAAATACTGTAGGTTGTGCCCTCTTCACGCCTGCCCGATAAAAGCTCCTGATAATCCGTAACGTCCATAACAAGCGCCCAAACCTCAAGCACAAGGAAAGTTTGACCTGCACCCGAAAGGAACACGAGTACGAGGAAAACATAAGGATTGTGAGCAAACGGGGTAAAACGCAAAAGGAACATCAATAAGCTGATGACAAAGGCAAAGCCCAAGCCTGCGCCGCAAATTTCCTTTTTGCCGAATTTTCTGATAAGCTTACCCATAAACGGTAAAAACAACGCCATAGGCAAATAGGTGCATATGGTAACAATGCTGTAAAGACCCGGCTTCTCAAAGTAATTTTTGAAAAGATAATTATAAAATGTTTGTGTGTACATTTGAAAACAGATAAGAAACATAGATATAAAGCAAAGCACAACAAACGGCTTGTTTTTAGCAAGGACTTTGACGGTTTTCAGCAAATTATAATCGCTTGTTTTTTGAGTCGGCGGAAGCTGAATTCGCTCTTTTGTCAATCTAAAGTGGATAATAAAAAGAATGATTGTTAAAACCGAAATTGCACCTACGCACAATGAAAGCTTGTTCCCGTCAAGCACCTTTGACGAACTGCCGTCGGCATTGATTACAGTCGAGAAAACAATAAGCGGCATAAGAATTTGCGCCGGCAAGCCGCCGATTCCCGCACCGACAGAGCGCCACATTGAAAGAGATGAGCGTTCAACCTCGTCATCCGTAATGGCACTTGCCAATGAGCCGTAAGGGATATTGACGCCGGTATACATCATTCCGTAGAAAATATATGTTATGTAAGCATAGATTAAGTATTGACCGTTTGACAATCCGGGGATTTTACAAAACATCAAAAACGCACCCACGGCAAGCGGAAAAGAAGCCCCTAAAATATAGGGTCTGAATCTGCCGTGCTTTGTCGGCTTTCTTGAGTCTATAAACGAACCCCACATAGGGTCATTTACAGCGTCCCAAATTCTGGCAACAAGCATTAAGATTGTTATGCTTGCGGCGGAAATGCCCAAAATATCGGTATAAAACATTGTTAAATACGAAGAAACAAGACTAAACGAGAGTATTCCGCCCATATCGCCCAAAGCATAACCAAGCTTATCCTTAAATTTAATTCCGTGCGTTTCCATGAACAGCCCCCTTAACCAAATTGTTAAAATTAGACAATAATATTATACATCGCTCGCTTTTATTGTCAATAATTACAAATAAATTTGTTGACCGATTATGAAAATTTGCGATTTTTTCGTTTTTGCCGTTTCTTCATAAAAATGAAAAAACGCCGGAAGCCCTTGATTTTACTGGGTTTTCCGAAATTTTAGTGTTAATAATTTCTCTTATGAAATCTGCTGATTTTACGCCGTTTTTTCCCTTCATTTTAGCAAGGTATTAGCAAATGCAAAGATTTTTGGGGGACATCATTCAGTTAATCTGATACTCGTTGCGAGTGCTAAATCGCCGTAGCACTTTTTCGTTATTTTCGAGTATCTTATCAAATTCGTGTTTTTATTAGTTTCGTTGCAAGCGTGATACCCAAGTCATCTGTATTCTGCCAACCGAGGCAAGTAGTTAAGTCGCCCTGTGGGTCTGCGTCTATGAGCAATACTTTCTTGCCCTGCATTGCAAGACCTACACCGAGATTTACCGTAGTGGTTGTTTTTCCCACTCCGCCTTTTTGATTGCATATTGCAATCGTTTTGCAGTTTGACACTTTGTTGTCCTCCTTTCTTAAAATTCATAGCTTTTCGGCTATGTACCTGACCGATTCATTTCCTAATCGGTCGTGGCAATATTTATTCTCAATACCCCTTGCCGAGCAAAACGCTGTGGGAAGTCACTAAGGAACAGATTGCCAATCTGTATCATAGGAGTTTCACCTCTGCCGGGTTTTCCGCCAGCCCCGTAGGGAAGTATCATTATCATTCTGACTGTCATCGCCATAACAGGGGCAACCTGTTATTTATATAGGGAGTTCTCGCTATTCTCATATTCAGAAGTCTCGGCGTACCCAATAAGGTGGCTAAATTCATCAGAAATAAAGTCTTAGTGACCTGTGTATTCAGTTTTCAAAGTACAAGTGAAAGGCTTCCGTTTTCGTGGTTCGGAATTAACCCCTTCACTTGTTTGAAATGGGAGAGCGTTTTTGGGGGGGTGTTTTTTCAAAATTTCTTAAATATTTTTTTGAACGCAAAAAAAGCCGCCTATTATAAATTTAAGGTCAATAGACGGAGGGTAGAAATTTTCATATTTATGATGTATAATATGTGATA
>ERZ773139.65-NODE-65-length-133755-cov-6.770621_pt1 | contig 133755 bp, 159 predicted proteins | sample MGYA00580854_ERZ773139 | MGnify/ENA primary metagenome ERZ773139 (study PRJEB29015, sample SAMEA2737809) | human gut metagenome | biome: human gut; feature: human-associated habitat; material: faeces | place: China | collected 2012 ...
TCTGAAACTATATTTCTTCGATATGGAGTTTTTGGGGCGGAAAGGATTTTTACTAATTCTTTCAGCAATTATTATTTAAGAGATATGGATTTTTCCCGCCTGAATCCTATTATTCTTCCTCTTTTGGAAGAACAGACAATGGATTTATGTAGAAAAAGTATGAAAAATCCTATTTTTGAAGAACGATTTAAAAATAATAAAGAACTTAGCATTGAAGATATATTTGAACTTAGCGAAAAATATTCAGATTTGAAATAAAAAATATAAAATGATATAATTAATTATAAAGTTAAATAAGGAGGAAATTTTAAATGAAAAAGAGTTTAGTAGGGTTCTCAATTGTTGCAATGTTTGGTTTAGGTTTAGTAGGATGTACTAAAGGAGAAGTTCCTGACGAACAATGGAAAAGTGAAGATTCTACTGAACAGACAGTAGAAAGTAGCACAGTAGAATCGTCTGAACAAAAAGAACCTTATAAAAAAGATGAGGTTCAATTATCTACACTAGAACAACAAGTTTTAGATGCTTTTCAACAAAGTTTCCAATCAACAGGACCGGTTCGTTTTGATTCTGCAAACAAATATTATATTATTACACCAACAGATCCTCAATTTACACAAGAAATGGCAGCTATCATGGATGGCACACTAAGTTTAGACATCTGGACTAATTTAGTTCAAAATGTTCAACAAACATCCTTGGGTTTACAAGATACTCTTGGTAGTGGATATACAATTATTATTGAAAATCCATTTGAAACAGGTCAGATGTTTTTGGCGGTAAGTGATGGAGAAGTTGTTTTCGATGGTTTGACAGAATATATGACTGGTCAAAACACATAACTTGAAAAAATATGAATAACATGTTATAATATTTATATAAGATAAAGTTACTTGAGTGGTCTTAAAAAGGAAAGACGCATGGTTTAATCTTCCATGAGACGTTGGTTCGAGTCCAACCTCAAGAATATCAGGATTGGCTATCCTTTCACCTTATAGCTAGAGGTTGATAAATATAAAGTGGAATTAACCACAGTTGGCTGCTCCCTAGGTTAAAGAAGATACCTATTGGGTCGGGGCATAAGCTAAGTTAACTAATAAACAACTTCTTTTAGTTAGCTTTTCTCACGAGTGGTTGTTGAGGTTCAATTCCTTCTTAACCTATGGGCGGGGCAACACTCTACCGGAGATAAAAATATATAATTTAGTTTAATGTTCTCGAGAATGGTTGAGATATGGCGGAAAGGTAGACGCAAGGAGAGTCTCCCCATTGGAGACCCCTGTGCATGACGATGCAGTGTAGGTTCAAATCCTACTATCTCAGTTAAACAGGGACTTGAGCTAATTCATTTTAGCCAGTCCTTATCCCGAAAGGGAAAAAATAATTTGACATTTTAAGCATAATATGTTATAATTATTATATAATAAAGATAAGAAATATAAAACGGCTTGTTGGTCAAGAAGTTAAGACGCTCGACTTTCACTCGGGAATCACAGGTGCAAATCCTGTACAAGTCATTAATTTTATTAAAAGGAGGAGTACAATGTCAACTATAGTTGGGAATTTTAGTTTAGATTATCCAAGAACTATTAGTGGTGAACAGAAAATTGAAGCTTTAGAAAAGATCAATAAAATGGGAGATAAAATCATCGATCAATTCTTCTCTAGCCAGGAGACAAATGCTCCAACATTTTTTATCAATAACCGACTTACTAGGACATATGGTAGATATTTCCCTAGTGAAAATAAAATCGAAATGTCCGGTCAGTTTACAAAGATCGCTCTATATCTTGCAAAAGACGAATCTTTATTTGAAAAAGTTTTGAAACACGAACTTGCTCACTGGTATTTACATAAAAGTGGGCGTAAATACAGCGATGGAGAGCCTGAATTTGAAAAATTGTTGTCTTATATTGATTCACTTTCGTCAGGAGCAACTAATAAAAAGCTACAACTAGCTCCAACAACACCTCTTTTAACATTTAAAGTTCATTCTGAATGTGATAAGTGCGGAACATCTAATCTTTCAAATAGACGATTGAATAATCGTTATATTCACACTTCATGTGGTGGTTTGATAGTTGATAAAGAATTGGTTATAGTTAAGTCTTAAAACATATTTGAAAAAAATCTTTCAAAATGTTATAATTAATATGTAAAAAGAAATAAAAAAACTTATTTTAAAAGGAGAGATTCATCATGGAAAAACAAACTAAAGCAGATATGTATCGTAACGCAGCAAAATTGTTGGAAGTAAATGCTCCTGAATATGCAGAAATGTTATTGGAAGATGCCCAAAGAATTGAAGCTCGTAATGCAAGTCGTCGAAATGTTGATACTAAAGTTCAAAAAGAAAATAAACACATCGCTGCTTTAGTAATTGAGTTTTTCCACAATGATGCAGAAGATGGAATTGCTTATGATAGTAGCGAAATTGCAAATGCAGTTGGTATCGAAGTTTCTCCTCAAAAAATGTCAGCGATTATGCGTTTAGTTGGGGATGAAGTAGATAAAGTAAATCAAGCTACGAACAATAAAGATCATGTTGGATATAAAAAGAAAGGAACTGAATTAGTTTCTGACGAAAAGTAGGACAAAATGTCTTAATTAAATATCCCCATATTTTATTGGGGATACACCAGGGTATAGGAGAATTTGGTTAATCCGCTGCATTTGGGATGCAGAGATTGTTGGTTCAAATCCAGCTACCCTGATTGAAACAACGTGTTAAAACGTTGGGCGTGAAGGGATTTATTCCAACACGTTTAAACATTCACCTATGATGAAATGGTATCATGACTGGCTGTTAACCAGTTCTTGTAGGTTCGAGTCCTGCTGGGTGAGTTAATTTTGCGAGAGTGGCGGAATTGGCAGACGCACTAGATTTAGGATCTAGCGTTTTCAGAACGTGTGGGTTCAAGTCCCACCTCTTGTATAATAAAATGGAGAGTCCCTGTTGGCTAAAGGAAGAATGTCTTGAAAACATTTGGCGGTAACACGTCCAAGGGTTCGATTCCCTTACTCTCCTTAAAGAATCTTACAGCAAATATTAATACTTTTAATAATATTTGATGAGAAAAATAAGGTCTAGGTTCGACCCCTAGTATAAGTTTGGTACAACTTATGTGGTGTAATGGTAGCACACAAAAAGCAGATTCTTGTTTTTGGGGAAGGTACCTCCCCAGTATTTGGAGGATTATGCAAATTGGTGAAGCAAGTGGTCTGTAAAACCATGACGTAAGATACATTGGGGGTTCGAATCCCTTGTCCTCCATAGACTGCCTTTGTCAAGCAGTCGAACGTAACTAATTTTTTCACTAAATAAATATCGAATTGTGGCTGATTTCTACGGATTCAGAGCGGAGCATCCCCGCAGGTTGGGCATACTACAGTCCCCCCATGATGCTTCATGGGTTATACATAACTAGGAGGTAACATGATGTATTTAAAATTCATTGGTTTAAACGGAAGTTTAGGTTTAGTGAAGAATAAGATGTACTTTGTTACCTCTGAGATAAATGGACACTATATTATTTTGAGAATACATGGTGTTCATGGTAAAATAGTAACGTGTCCATACGAAGCTTTAGAAAAAGTATTAGAAAATTGGCAGGTCTGTTAGTATACAGATAACAAGATCTGCATAAAGCCTATGGAATAACATACACAGAAGATTATGTATTGTCCCCTCTTTTGGACAAACATTTTGGCGCTATGGTCAATCGGTCAAGACACTGGTCTTTCTAACCAGAATCCCGAGTTCGAATCTCGGTAGCGTCATAAAGAACGATACAGCAAAACCTTACTCAAATATTACAGAAGAGATTATGTAAGGAGCCGTAGATACCAACCGAAAAATCTACGAGTTCAATTATGGTTGGCGTTTGAGTTTTTTCTAGGTACTTTTCTTGAGTTTACGTTAGAACTCGAAAAAGGTCTAAACTTCGTTCTTGATAAATAAACACAACTTTCCTTTCTTCCTGTCCATGTCACTGGACAGGTAACACGGGTATGGTGGAATTGGCAGACACATCAGACTTAAGATCTGACGAGAGGTATCTCTCATGCAGGTTCGACTCCTGCTATCCGTATAAAGAACCTAACAGCAATCACATTTAATGGGATAATAGCATATCTATAATATATAGGTTCTTGTTTTTTTTATAGCTGGCGGCTGGTTGGATATCAGGGCAGGGTTCATAACCCAGCATAACTCAGTTCGATTCTGAGGCGTAGCAATCATTGAGGAAAAAACCTGACGAAAAATTAGCCCCTAGTCAAATTTCCACTTTGGCGGCTAGGTTGAGGCGCACAATAGGCATAAAGACACCTCGTAAAAGGGCAAGCGCAGTGTCCTTACCAAAATAAAACAGCGGCAGCCTTTACGCTGGTTTCGTATAATGGCTATTACAGTTGACTTGTAATCTTCAAATGGGAGTTCAATTCTCTCAACCAGCATTTATAAATGAATGAGGCATTGGTTAGGTCTACGATAAACATAGGGATATTTAGTTATCTACAGGTGCTAAATATTGTGTAATTCATTTTATTTTTTTGATGATTCGTTCAAAATTTATAACTTAGGAGGGTAATTATTATGAGATACACCGTTGAAAAAGGTGACACATTGTATTCTATTGCTAGAAAATATTACGGGAAGCCTTGGTTATGGAGACTAATTTGGTTACATGGTCAGAATAGAAGCATCAAAGATCCTAATAAACTTAAAATTGGTCAAACAATTTATCTTCCGTTTAAGTAAGTATATCTCCGCTAGAAATTAAATAGGTATGCGTAGCTTAAATGGATAAAGTGACCTATGAAGTAGATAGGGGTTTAAATCCTCTATCATCGGTAGTATAAGGAATGATATTTCGCTTGTACAAAACGTTAAGAGACTCTCACACTGACATCCCAATAGAGAAGGATTTGAATATCTTCCTTCTCTTGGTTTTTAATTTATGCGCTGTTAGTGTAGTGGTATCACATCTGGCTCCAAACCAGAAGATGGGGGTTCGATTCCTTCACGGCGTGTTAGTATTTAGTTAAATATAAGTCCTAGCTTAACTCTAGGCAAATACTAGTTATAAGAGTGGTCAAATTGGCAAAGGCGTCCCTGTAACAAGGGAAGTAGGAATTAATAGACCTACATTATAGAGGTTCGAGTCCTCTCTCTTATATAAGCGAGTACTATTGCGCTTAATCTAATATTTTAGATGCGTACCAAATAGTGCCGATATTAAGTTACTGCTCGTTAAAGAGTTTCCTAATATTTATGATATCATATGCAGAAAATATAAGTAATAGGAAATAGGCTAGTCATGCAGAAAATGCCTATAGTAACTTTATTTTTATTATGCGTGTATATAGTGCGTAACACAACTTGATTCATGATATACAGTTTTGTTATTTAGCTATCACTAGTCTCATCTAGTAAGGGCACTGAATGAGGAGATTAGTAGAGAGGAAGGCATTCCGAGAACAGGTGAAAGTCCTGACACATTCGCCACACCAGTGTAGCTCAGTTGGTTAGAGCAATCGCTTGATAAGCGATAGGTCAAAGGTTCAAGTCCTTTCACTGGTATTTGCCTTAATTGGAAAACTATTACCTGTCGTTAGTTTACGTCTTACACTTTGGTGAAGAAACGTTTTTCGGGAGGTAAATATATTCACATATAGGAGATAGATAGATATGATATTACAAATTTTGGGAGAACGAAAATACGTTCCAAAAGACAGCACTGAATCAACCACTAAACCTTTTATCGAACTTATTGATGGGGTACAATTTCTTTTAGAACAAGAAGATTCTTTTTCATTATTAAATTCTAAACACGAAGAAATTACAAGAATTCCTAATAGTCCCTATCAATATGGCGTTCCAGAAAAACCAGGAACTAAAACATATGTAAATTCTGTATATGTTTTAAATAACGAAGGCAAAACATTACGAAGACTTTTTGAAAGAGGTCTGGGATAATTATGAAGAAAAAATTAAATAAACTATAAATATCTTATAAAGGAGGTATTTATAGTATGAGTAAAAGTAGGAAAAAACAACCATATTCAAGATATGTTTGTATGAAAAATTCTTCTGTCAGAAAATCCAAGAAACAAGTAAATCGTCTTTATCGAAGAAGAATGAAACAAGGTCGATATGATGAAGATACCCAAACCCCAAGTCTATATAAAAGACATGTAGATTGGGATTGGGATTATGAAATGAAAAAAGGATATTTCCCTAAAGAAAAGTATCCTGATTTTTATGAAAAACTTATGAGAAAAAAATAAAACTCCCTAAAATAGGGAGTTTTTTATTTGAAAAAATTAATTTAAAATGATATAATTAATTATAAAGTTAAATAAAGGAGATTTAAAAATGAATAAAAGAGAAAAAATATTTAATAAAGCTAAAAATATCACTGCCAAAACTGAATTAATTAGAGGTGTAGTACAAAATCCAATGCTCCCCGAAGAAGTAGATTTAGAAGAATTCAAAAAAGAAATTCAGCGTATCAAACGAGAATTAACAGATTATCAAAATGAAGTTCTCTTATATTTTGCCTCTATTGGGGATGAAGAGAAAGAGAGAATTAAACAAGAACAGTTAGAATTATCTGAATACTGGGAGCAAAGGTGGGAAAATACACTATGAAAGTATTTGTAGACGATTTAAGAGAGTGTCCTGAAAGATATGAGTTGTTTAGAAGTGCAGAAGATTTTCTTGCTTGGAGACAGAAAAATAATGATGTAGAAATTGATGTTTTGGCATTGGATCATGATCTAGGAGAAAACTGTTTGAATGGGTATGAATTGGTTCAAGAATTAGTAGAATCGACTAGAATGGACAATATTAAAACTATTATCTTTCACACAGATAATTTAATTGGTATGAAAAATATGTATTATTATTTAAGTAATGCCCAAAAGCATGGGATTATTAGTAAAAATATTGTAATAAACCCAAATAAATATAATTGTTTAGATGGTAAGTTTACTCATAGTCTATATCGTATTATTAAATAATTTGAAATTATTAATATAATATATTATAATTATATTATAAGATAATTAATCATATTTAATATTATTAATGATATTAAAAAGTTGCTGAAGAAGAAAAAGAAAATTTTGAAGATGAAGAAAGTTGGTTAGATGGATGAAAGTAGGAGACACTGTTCTTATCCTTAAAGACTTTGAAGATCTCGCTTGCAAGGGCTGCATCGGAGTAGTTGAAGAGATAAATATAGTATTGTATAAAGTATGTTTTGTTTCAAAAGAAGGCGTTAAAATGAGTTGTCCTTTTTTTGAGGATGAATTGGAGGTAGTCTAATGGTATTTGCATTTTTATTATTAAATGGAGGAGCTATATTAGCAACGACTGGTTTATTTTTTCTTATTATTGCTACAATTTTATCTATTAAACCGAGTACTAGAGAAAAATATATCAATATAATTACTAATTTTTATTATATTGCAGGTATATTTTATATTGTTTCAGCTTTTTTCTCTTTCGAAGTTTTAACTATATTCTTAAAAGTTTTAGTTGGATTAATATGCTTATATAATGTTTATTTAATCAAAAAAAATAAAAATTGACTTTTTTAGTATAATATGTTATAATATTTATATAAGTTAGGAAGAAAAAGCTTCCTAATATGTCGCTATAGTGTAATGGATAGCACAAGAAACTTCTAATTTCTAAGTTTAGGTTCGAATCCTAATAGCGATGTTCACAGTAGAATAGCTTATGTTTGGTTAAAGCACTCACCTTATAAGTGAGAGAGCGTGGGTTCGAACCCCACTTCTACTATAAAAAATAAACAATGAAAGGAGAGTCGTAAAAAATGGAAGAAACACTAGACCGTGCAATAGAACTATTAGAAGAAGCAAAAGATTTATTGAATGATGTTCATGCTTATGACAGTGACACATATAATTCCATTTGTGAATTTTTAGACTCTTTATAATTAGGACAAAATGTCTTAAAGTATATATAAACTATTTTAAAGAGTTATACAGACGCGAAATTAATTCAATAGGTAGAATTATTTAGATGGGTTCAAATCCCATATTTCGCTTAGGTAAAGAATCTTACAGCAAATATCATATGTTTAATAGGCTAATTCAAATATATTATATAAGATTCTTGAAGTTATTTTTAGCCGATTAAGAGATAAAGGAGATAAATAACTATGACATTTTTAGATAATTTAAAAGAGGAAGCAACAGTTGGACGCACTTTTAATGGTGCAACTACCTATACTACTTCATTAAATGCTAATGTTGACTTTTTTGCATTAGGTGGATCTATGCGATACCAAAGTGTTGGAGATAAGGTTTCATTATTTGAAAAAGCATATAATGAAGATAGAGCTGTTGCATTGAGAAATCTAGTTTATATGCGAGATATTCGTAATGGTGGACTAGGTGAAAGAGATATGTTCCACGCAGGAATTTGGTTCTTAGCTAAAAAGAAAGACGAAAAAGCACTTCATGTTATCATGAATAATGTAGCTGATTTTGGTCGTTGGGACGATCTATTTTTCATTATGAAACAAGATGAAAAATTGTTTGACTATGGACTAATTATCATTAAAACTCAGCTTTTGAAAGATATGGACAATATGCGAAAGGGTAAAGAAATTTCTTTATTAGGAAAATGGTTACCTAATATCAATGCTAAAAACGAAGAACGAAGAGCATTTGGTCTTAGAGTTGCTAATGCTTTAGGATATACTAAGCCTAGTGATTATAAGGTTTATCGAAAAATGTTGGTCGGTCTAAGAGAAAAATTAGATTTAGTAGAAGTAAAATTGGCTGCTAAAGATTATGATTCAATTGATTTTTCTAAGCTACCTTCTCGAGCAGGATTTAAGTATCGCTCGGCATTTTGGCGCCATATTTCAGATCGTTATTCTGAATTTTTGGAAGCTGTAAATAATGGCGAAGCTACAATGAATGGAAGTTTGGTAATGCCAGATGAAATTATTGGGGCTTATGGATATCGAGGGTACTTTTCTTATGAAGAAAAACCTGAATTAGAAGCTGCATGGAAATCTCTAAAAGATACTGTTAAAGGTTCTGATGAGAATGTAATTGTAGTTGCAGATACTTCTGCTTCTATGTGGGGTAAACCATGGGAAGTAGCTGAAGGTTTAGCAATTTATACTGCTGAACGCTTGAAAGGACCATTCAAGAATAATTTTATCACTTTCTCTAGACGTCCACAATTGGTAACTCTACCAAGTGATTGCTCCTTACGAGATAAAATGAACGAATATTCTCGTCATTCTATTATCGAAAACACAGATATTGAAGCAGTATTTAATCTTATTTTAGATACTGCTATCAAGAATAACACTCCAAAAGAAGAGGTTCCATCTAAGATTATCATTATTTCAGATATGGAATTTGATTCTCAACGGGGGAATGACGTTACACATTTCAAACTTGCAAAATCTCGTTTTGAGGACGCTGGTTATGAAATGCCAGACGTAATTTTTTGGAATGTAGAAGCTAGATTAGGAAACTTGCCTGTTCGTTACAATGAACAGGGAGCAGCATTAGTATCTGGATTTAGTACAAATATTCTAACTTCCATTTTGAATGGAAAATTAGAAACTCCAGAAGCTATGATGTTGGAAACATTATCTAATCCTGCATTTGACTTCATTGATGAAGCTATCTAAATTGCCCCTTTTTCTACCTCTTAATGAGGTAGTTACGCTTCTTTAGCTCAGTAGGTAGTAGCGCCAGTCTGAAGAACTGGAGGTCCCTGGTTCGATTCCAGGAGGAAGCATTAATTCAGCCCAGGAAAGTGCCAATATTATATTCGCTCTCTTGGGTTTTTTCATATTTGAAAAAATATATTAATCATGTTATAATTAATTATAAAGTTAATTAAGAACCTTAAAAATGTCCCTGTCGCCAAGAGGCTCAAGGCTATGGATTGCAAACCCATAATACGTGAGTTCGAATCTCACCAGGGACTTATTTCTTATGAAAGAAGGGGAAAAACTTGACTAAATTTATTACGAGTGATTGGCATTTCTTCCATAATAATGCTTGTGGTCCAGAAGGGTTTATTTCTACTAGAAAAAAGTTTTCCTCTGTAGAAGAGATGAATGATAATATTATTAAAACTATCAATCAAAAGGTTGGTAGAGATGATACTATTATTCATTTAGGGGATATTGGTTTTGGTAAACCTAAAAAATTGTTTGAAACATTAGAAAAGATCAATGGACAAATTATTTTAATTAAAGGAAATCATGATAGCTCAAAATTATTTAAGTATATTATAAACAATAATTATCATTATCCATATAGCAATCCTAAAAAACGTAAACAATCTCCTGATAGAGTTAAATTTTTAGTTGAAGAAGTTGGTTTAAGAGAGAAAATGAATGGTAAAGTTTACTATTTAACTCACTACCCATTTCAACTAGGAGAGCAGCGTAAAAATATGCGTTCAATTTGTGGACATATTCATGAGCAAATTGCTCCTGAGGCTAATATGATTAACGTAGGTATTGATTCTCCTGAGATTATTTCAAAAATTTCTAATTTTGGAGAACCTCTTCTTCTAGAAGATGCAATAGAATTAGTTGATAAAAAATGGGAAAAATGGTATAATGATACTATAAGAATTTTGGGAAGTTAATCTTCACTTTTATGGAGCTATGACTGAGAGATTAAAAAGGAGAATGATATAAATATGAAGAAAAAACAAAACACTACTAAAGAACCAGTTGAATTGACACAAAAGATTGATTTTACTGAATGGTTGAAAAAACAGGAGGCAACCTTTAGAAGTAAAGTTTATAAAGAACATAAAAAATCTAAGCCCGTCAAATAGGGCTTTTTTTCTTGACTTTATTTAAAATATATGTTATAATATAAGTATAATAAAAATAAGGAGGAATATCACATTGTCAGATAAAACTAACACAGTAGACGTTGAATATTTAACGTATTGGAAACTAACTCCAACAGAAAAAGATCGGCTAAAAACAGATTATGGTATTTCTAGAAATAAAGCTAAATATGATATTGATAAGCATACTGTCGTACCGCAGCCAGTAAATGCAGAAGATTTAGATTTCTTCCCTGGTGAATTTGTAGCTTCTTTTGTTATCTACGAAGGACAAAATTATCCAGTCTTTTTAAAAATTAATGATCCTAATGAATATGTTGATTTACCTATTGAATCAACACCAAAAGGAGATGAGTTAATTGATTAATGATAAGTATGCCTTTCAACAAGAAATGAACGCCCGCACAAAATTAGTATTTAAAAGTCCTATGGATGGAATTAATTTCTATGATATAGCTTTTGTTGAAGCTAAAAAACTTGATAAAAAGCTTAAATCTGAAGGAAATCCATTAAAATCTTGGGATGATGAACGATTACTGTCGTTTTTTGAAGAAATTGCTAATAGATATAATGTAAACATGGGGTAGCATAAGCTACCCTTTTTTGATTTTTTGTATATAAAGTGATATAATTAATTATAAAGTTAAATAAGAAATCCTTCCTTTTTCATAGAGAATATAAAGATATGTAGAAAAGGAGGGGTTGTATGGCTATTAGAAAAGATTATAATTGGCTTTCTAGTGAATCTAATAAGAAAGCACTAGAAGAGAAACTTTCTTTCTTCAAAGAAAAAACTGGTCTTGACATAAAACATTATTACGATAAAGGAAACTTTTGTTCTGGTTTTGCTCATGACCATGTAGTAATAGAAGCAAATAAGCAGATTTTTGCTATTTCAGACGATAAAACTATTTACATTAATAGGAACAATAATTGGGAGGTCTTTAAATATGAAAGTTAGTTTAGAATTAAATAACGTGGAACCAGGATTACTTGATTCAATTGTAAGATTAGTAGGAGATAATCAAGTAAAATTTGATATGACAGAAGAAGTAGAAGCCTCCTTAGAAGAAATTATTTTAGACCCATCTTATTTATATCAAATTAATGGAGAATACCATTCTATTGTAGATATTGAACAAGATGCTCAAATTGTTATTTTTTCTGATGTATATGCAAACATTCGCACATTTTTCTTGGATACTTTGCAATTTTATAATATTAAAAGAATGGCAGACCCAAGTTTATTAGATAAGTTTTTAGAAAAACAAATTGAACTTGACGGGGGATTAGAATGAAAGTAATTACAGACCCAGTAAGTTCAACGCCGTATATAGTCTTAAAAGAAAATCCTAATATTCTGGCTCTCTTGGTTTTTAACAAAAATGTTTTTAGTGACTTAGATATTGTATATCTAGAGCCTGAAAAAGTTAAACATTTTCACGAAGTAGAATTAAATGATTTTTTCATAGAAATTATGAAATTTACTCGAGAACGAGAAGGTAAAATAGTAAAAAGTATTGAATCGTATAGAATTTTGCCAAAGGAGGATAATTAATTTGAGAGAATATCTTGATTTTATTATGTATAAGATTAATCATTCAATGGGACCAATTTTAATTGGGGGGATAGCTTTTGTTGCATTAATTGCTTTTGCTTTCCCACAATTAGCTTCTATTACTATATTCGGATATGCCTTAGTATTTTTAATAGGGTTGATAATTTCGATTTTAGGAGTAATTTTAGCTAATACAATATACTTTCTTGTCGTGAAACAAGAACAAAAGAAAGAAAAGAGGCGAGAAAAATAATGAGAGATTTAGATTTGGAAAGCCTAGAAGAACATAAGCCTCCACGGACAATTATAGTCCCTGATGGAGTCAATATTAAACTTGATTTTTTTAAAAGGCAGGTTGAGGATAAAAAACCAGTCATACTATCAAAAAATCCAGGATTGAGCGAATTAGAAAAAATGTTTACAGATCCTAATACAAAAATTTATGGATGGAAAAAAGACTAGATTTTTTCTAGTCTTTTTTATTTTGCCAATATTCTTTTATACCTACATTAATTTCTTCTTCATCAGGAATATAGATATCCCCAAAAACTTCTTCAATAGTTGGAAAATTACTTCTAACGATTTCATCTTTTACTTCAATTACAGCATATACTTTATATTCTCCAAATTTACCCTTTTTCTTTTGGCATGCTAATTTAACTAAGCCCAATTTATCTAGCAAATCTAAAATAGAATCCATAGCGTCGTAAGCTGAACCTGAAGATTTTTTGCCTAATATCTCGGTAATTAAATAACGTTTAGTAAAGAAGAAGATTTTGTTCTTATCTTGATAGTACCATTGCATTGCTCGAAGAAAAGAATATATTGTGATAACATTATCTGTTTGTATTTGATATAGATATTTAAGTGTTTCTGGATGAATAGTAGTAAATAAATGTTTTATAGGAAGCTTCATTTTATTATCTTCTTCCAAAATAAAACCATATTCTTTTAACTTATTAATTTGACGATTTATGGTTCGACTTGATACACATAATTCATTCGCAGCCTCTTGACTAGAAAAGTCTTTTTTATTAATATATCTTGGCTCTCCTTTTTTTCCATTCCATTTAGAAATTACTTGCAAATATCCATATAATCTATCAATATTTCTTAAACTTGTAAAATCTTGTGTCGTTGGAATTTGATTTTTATGATTGTTCAAACTTTCTGACCTCCTTTCTACTGAAATACAAAAAAATTAGGACAGTTTGTCTTGAGATACCCATTTGATTTTTTATATATAGCATGATATAATTAATTATAAAGTTAAATAAGGAGGGCAAACAGTAAATGATATTTTTTATTATAGTATTTGCTGCAATATTTGTCAATATGTATCGGCGTGGACGAAAAGTAATTGATGAAGAAGATCAGGGCGTAACCTTTTTATTTTCTGTCGCTATTGGCAGTATATTTCAAGCTACCGCTATTTCTTTAATAGCTATATTTTTAACATTAAGCTATTATAAAATAACTAATAGTTATGAATTATCTATGGTAGTTACCCCATTGGCATATATTAATTCAGAACAAGATTATATTGTTCATAAAGATGGAGAATCAGATGAAGTTGATTTTTATACTTTTGCTACATTAGATGTAGATGGAAATACAAAATTATATAAAAACATACAAATGAACGAAAATACTGATGTTGTTATAGATAATAAAACAAAAAGACCTAGATTAGAAAGAGCAGTAGGTTTAATTCCAACAACTCCATGGACGTATATTATAAGTTTAAATCGTAAAGAAGCTACTACTATTGGTTATAAATTAATAGTGCCAGAAGGAAGTGTTATAGAAATACATGAACAGGAGGAATTAGATGCGGGTGGAAAATAAGGCAATTGAAAAACTAATTAAAGAAATGGATCAATCCTTTGAAGAGTTTGAAAAAAGTATGAATTATACTTTATCTGCAACACCTCTTATTCAAGAAATTAAAGAAGCAATAGATCAGCAAAAAGAAACCCAAAAGAGCAAGAAAAGGAGCTGGCGTGATTGGTTAAAGAAATTGTGGCATTAATTACTGTTTTGTTTTTAGGTATTGTTGGTGGTTTTATTATTTTGTTTAGTATAGTTGGAACTCTTATGTTGGTACCGACTAATATTATTGGAATGATTATTGTTATTATTGTTGGACTAGCTATGAGTAAATTATATTCAATTGCAGTTCAAAAAATTATGCCTTATATAAGTAAAAAATTAATCAACTAAGAGTGATTCTTAGTTGATTTTTCTTTTTTAAAATGATATAATTAATATATAAGGAAATGAAATGGAGAGAAGAAAATGAATTTTTTAGATTTTATCTTTAAAAAATTAAACACTAAAGAAGCACAGACTAAAAATATTTCTTTAAATAAAAAAGGCAGAGATTTGATAGTTAAATTATATACCGAAACAGAAAAAGAAAATGATATTACTTTTAGAAAAATATTCCATTATGAAGTAACTTTATTAGAATATGGTTTACAAGTCGCTAAAATAGAAGAAACTTTTACTTATTTCCGATTAGAGTCAGAAGAAGACAAGAATAAGGCTATTCGAGCTATTGCTTCGGGATATTTTTATCCAGGAGTTGTCATTGCAGGACAAGAAGACAATCCTTATATTAAAAATAAATTAAAAGAATTAGCTTACGAAAACGAACGATTAGAAAGATTTCATTGGGCTTTATATAATACAGAAATTTCTGGAGTTCTTGATATTGGACTTGAGAAGAAATTTAGAAATGTTGATGACCCAGATAATCAAAATATAGATTCTGTTGGATTTTTATTTTGGAATAAAAAATAGAAGGTGATAGATCTTATGTTATCAAATATATTTTACTTAGCAGGATTAATATTTTGTGGATATATTTATATCATGTTTATAATTGAAGAATTTCTTAAGGATATACGAAAACCACCATATCGAAGAAAGTGAGTTGATCCTATAAGTGGCAGATTTTCTATTATTAATCTTTATTGCCATTACTGCCTCAACATTTCTTTTAATATCTTTGCTTCCTCTTGGAATAGCATTTATTTTAATGAATTTAGTACATTTCTTTATTTTAAAAGCAATAATTTTAGGAATAGGTTTTTATTTAACAATAAAGTTAGGAAATTTAATGGGAATGATTTTATTTATAGGATAGGAAGGAATTTAAATAATGGTAGAAGAATTAAGAAAAGATTTAGATAGTTTAATAAAAGACTATGAAGAAGAAATTGCATCTTCTGATTTTATTGAAGTTAAAATTTCAATAAATGATAAAGATTTTTACATGAAATTAATAAGGGGGCAAAAATAAAATGTTAATGATTAGTGGTTCGAGAGGTAGTGGAAAAACTTTTACTGCTTTATTATATGCTAGTAAAATGTCTTATCGTTTGGTGGTTAGAGATGAACGAATGGTTAATTATGTAAGAACCTTAGCAAATGCAACAAATATTCCTTTAACTAAGACACCAATCACCTTTAAAGAGTATGCTAAAATTTGTAAAAGAGAATTTGGTGACGAAACAGAATTTGGTTATGTAATTGATGAATTACAAGATTTTGAACAATCTTTTTCTGATGTTAAATTATTAAACTGCCAAGCTTATACATGTACCTTAGTAGAAAGTTTCTTCAAAAATGAAAAATGAGGGAGATAAAAATGACAATTGATCAGATAATTAAACAATTAGAATCTCTGCCAGAGGACGAAAAGAAATTAAAGTTATATGTTTGTGATACAAACGGAGACAATTATGAGATTGATTCTATTTCTCTATATGACGAAGAAGCTAAGCATAGTCCTACTAATCCTCTTGGTTTTAATTATTCAATTAAAAGAGGTAATGAAAAATGAAATATGTAGCAATTTTTATGCCAGATTTACTTTATATGGACGACAAAGTAGGGGACTTCCATTTCATCTGGAATCCCCAGACAAGAATGTTTCACCAGCGTTGTGATTTTGATACAGCTTATCCACCACTTGTTATTCTTGAAGGTTCTGATTGGTTATTATTTTTAGTTGATGGACGTGATGGTTGGGGAGAAATTAAAAAAGCATCTAAAACTCAATTTATAATTTCGCAAATTGCCATGGAGGATCAACTATGAATGTAAACTTAAAAGCATTTTTGATTACTGCTGGACTAGTTTTGCTTGCAGGATTTTCATTACTTTTTATAGTTCAGAATATGGTATTAGCCGGTAATTTATTTATAATTGGTTGCTTGGTTGGTGCCGTTTATGTTTTATTTGGTATTGTAAAAGAAATACTAATACACAAAGAAAATAATAAAAATAAAAAGGATGATGATAAATGAAAAAGTAGAGATGAAAGGGGCGATTCCTCATAAGTGAATATAAAGAATTAGAGCAATGGAAAGATATAGCAGGTTTTGATGGTAATTATCAAATTTCTTCTTGGGGAAATGTTAGAAGCGTTGATAGATATGTTGATGCCCGAAATGGAAGTAAAAGACTTGCAAAAGGGCGTCTTCTTAAACCTCAGCTAAGAAATGGATATTATGCAGTTCATCTATCGAAAAATGGTGAGTTTGCTTATTATAATATTCATCAACTGGTAGCTAATGCTTTTATTCCTAAGCCAGAAAGTGAAGAAGAATTAGTAGTGAACCATATAGATGAAAATCCATTAAATAATTATTATCGTAATTTAGAATGGATTACTCAGAAACAAAATTTAAATCATGGAACTGCTCAGATTAGAAAAAGTACTTGGGTTCGAGGATACTATAAGGGTAAGATGGTTTATGATATTCCTGTTTTAAGTCAGTCTTCTGAAGTTGGTCTTAATAGAAGAAGAATTGGAGAATATTTAAATCATAAAAGACCCTACAAGAACATTGAATGGATAGAAGTCACCGGAAAAGAAAAAGATCAGTTAATTAAAGAAAGAACAGATTATTCTCCATGCGCCTATGAATATATAGAAGAGTTAGAACCAATTTCCATTCCAGAAAAGGTTGAGAAAAAATTAAAACGTTTTGATACACCACAAATAGTCGTTGGTTTTGACAAAGATGGAAATGAAGTATTAAGGTTCGAATCTATTAACCAAGCAATCAAAAATGGTTATACTCAGTATGGACTATATAGATCTTCAGTATTAAATATAGAGTATGAAGGACTATATTGGAAATTTTTCGAGACATATTTCTCGCACGATGATACTTAATTTTATGGTGCGACACGACATGCAAATCAATTAAGTAATATATAGCGTTCCCTTCGGGAACGTAAATAATAGCCTTATATTTTACTCACTTCGTTCGTAAAATATAAGGTACTGGGCGGCTTCGTACGTGGTGATTTTTATTTGAAATTTTTAGTTTTGCGTGTTATAATTAATTATAAAGTTAAATAAGGAGTTGAAAGTGTTGAGGAAATATTTCATTGATTCACTATTAAGCGATGTGCCACGAGTTCGTGGTAGAAAAAGAATTATTTTTTATGTTGGGGAGGATAATGCATTGGAAGAAGATTTATTGGAAGCCTTGCAAGAATCTAAGTTCGACGTTAAATGGCAATCTGGTGCTTCTCCAACACTTTTTAGTGCTATTGAAATGAATGGCTCAATTGCAATTTTTTGTACTGAAAGAGAATCAATGGATAGCTTTGTATTAACTTTTTGTGATTTAGATTCTGTTCTTTCTTATGAAGAGGAAGAAGTCTCTCGTAGACTTCAGTATGGGCTTTTTGCTAGAGCTTGGAGGGGTAGATAGTATGAGTATGTTGCAATATTATTTGTCGAATTTATTAAGGCAGTGTCGAGAAGATGGTATTTTTTATGTACAATTTGATGTAGGTAACAATAGAAATGTGATGAAGAAACTATTAGCTTCACTTGTATCAATAGAAGGTTCCAATATTGTTTGGGGCGGCTCAGGATTTTCTCTTACAAGTTACTGTCCTGAGATTGCGCAAACGATTGTTCTAGTTAAAGAGCGGACTGTATTTACAACTTGTCTTATTAGTCCTGAAGATGATTGTTCTGTATATGTTCCATTTCATTTAATAAGTAAAGTATTGGAGGAAGGATAATGGCAATTAAGATAGTAGGACCGATTAAAGAATTAACGGAGAATGAAGATCGTATAGGTTGGATCTCTCCTGCAATGGATATTTTTAAGGGTGAGATTTTTCAAAAAGGCGATTTTGAGAAAACAAAGACTTGGAGGACTAATATAAAGACATACATTCCTAGGGCTAGTGGCTATTCTTTTACAAAAAGATGGGTCTTGGACACAGAAGATATTAGGTCTGATTGGTTCAAACACGAGTAAAATCCTCCGTTTTGGTAAAAAAATGAGGAAAAATAAAAAAGAAAAAATCCGTGTGATAGACGGTTAAGACGCACAAAACCTAGCCTAGAGGACACATTAGACGGGAAAATATACGAAAAACTATTCAAGAGTACCGAAAAATCTTAATGTTTGAGCAAAAATTCTCAATGTTGAAATGAAAACTCTCAAAAACCCTCAATGTTGCGTGGCACCCTCCAGTCATAGTTTAACGCGAGGCTGGCCCCGTCCTCCCTTACAGCAAACACGACAATACGCGACAAACCTAGAAAGGATGATTTATTTGAATAAACAGCTTAAAATGGCAGTAATTGATGAAGCTAAAATGGTATGTTACTTTGATGATGGTACTAGTGAAACTCATCGCTTCAGCGAATGGAATGTAGATCAGATGAGACTCCATGCAATTAAACAGGGCGCCGCCTTCGTATGTGCAGTATCGGCCGCTAGTGGACACATAGTAGAATATTATGTTAATGATAAGCCAAAAGTGCAGAGTATATCTATGAAGGAGCTCACAGAAGGTAGCAGCCCCTACTGGAGACCCCAAACAGAGAGCAACGGCCCCCACTGAATAAAAAGCAATAGCCCAACTCTTCTCTCTTGGGTAATAACATTTGAAAAATTATATTCATAATGATATAATTAATATATAAATGAGATATGAAAAATAAATAAAAACATAGGGGGCGGATATGTCCCCCTAGTTTACTCCCCCAGTTTCGGGAGGAGCATTTAGGATTTTCAATTTTCGTTTTTCAATTTTGAAAGGGGATTTTAGATTATGAAATTATCACGACTAACTCAAGAAGATGTTCTTAAAATTATAGAAAGCACTCCAAAAGCACAATTTCAAAAACAAAAATCTGGAGAAGGAATCACGTTAGGATTTATTCTTAATAGATTAGCTCGTAGCATGGTAGTAGCAGAAGGTGAAGAAGAGTTTTCTACTTATCAAACTAATGGAGAAGATTTTTTAATTGGAGAGCGCTATAATGGAACTACTAGTTTCTATATTATGGCTGAAAAAGATGTTGATGGACATGACATCAACATTAGTCAATCTGATAGTATCTCTAATTTAATCTTGTATCCCCAACTTTATACTCATGAAGAAGCTAAAGTAATTGGAATGCGTCTGCGTAATACAGTTAATGACTTGTTATCTTATAGTTCTAACCTTAGAGTAGACACGAAAGTAGATCCATATGCAATTATTCAAAAAGGATTATTAAACTATCTAATGCCTAAAGAAAGTAGAGTTATTCCAGGCGCCTATGAATACATGTATAATAATTTAACAGATAAAAAGATTGGAGATATCGTTAGTCCTTTCTATCTATCTGAAGAAGTACGTGCAGGAGCTCCATTCTCTGTTAAGAAATCATTAGAAAAGATTGATCCTGAACTTGAAATTAAGAATCATATTGGCTTATATGCAATCTGGTCATGGCCTCAACTATTTACTTCTATTGAGGAAACTGGTTGGGAAGGCTCATCTGCATTAAATGACTTAGGTATTGACCAAGACTTTATCCAAAAAACGCTTGAAAAATTTGATGAAGATGTTAAAAAACATATTGTAGAGATGCAATACGTATATACTTCACGCAAATATGTGAGCGAGGAACATATACGCGATAATCTGGCTAACCTTCAAGTCCCTACAAAGATGGGTCCACTTGAGTATGGAATGGTAGCTAACTTTAGTGGTACTACAGGAGTTTATAATTTAGTATCTATTCTAGGCAAACATACACTCTCTAACCCTCGTCACATGAGAGGATTCCTTCAACCTGCAACTTATGAAGAAGCAATTGATGATCTAACTATTGGAAATATTATTACAACTGAACCTTATGGACAAAACAGAGTTATCTTTGACAGAGCAAGCAGTAGTGTGTCTCGTCATATCTTAAACAGCTTAAGCTTTCTTGAAGAAGAAGAATAAAGGTAAGGACCCCTCGTGGGTCTTTTTTTGTATTAGACAGGATAATTTATCCTCTCTGTTTTATTATAACATTTTATACAGAAAAAATCAAGGGGTGCTGAGTTTTAGGAAAAAGTCCTGGCTTTACGAGGCAAGCCTTTAACGGGGAAAAAATCTAGCGTGGTGGTCGACATTAGGCTGGGTTCCGGCCGTGCACGACCGGCCAAAAAATAACGTCCCATTATGAGAGAATTCTAATTTTCACAAATTAAAATAACAGTTTTGGGATTTTGGTTTTTTATTCATGTTATTGAATATTAATTCAGGAAGCTGAAAAGCCCATCATATCAACGTTTTGGGACGGTGTTATTTTATAAATTAAGTTTTTTCTGTTATTTTATGTTTTTTTAATAACAAGAGAATTTTAATTTTTCACAAACTATTATTAAAAAATAACAAAAGAATTATTAGAAATCTCTAATTTTACAATTTTAAGAAAAATTTGATTTTCAGAAAATTTCATGAAAACTTTCAAAAATATTTTCATTTTCATAGATTAAAAAATAGTGAGATTTCTCTCACTATTTTCTCATTTACTAATTTTGAAAACTTGCTTCAAAATCTTTCATGTTAATTTCAGAAATTTTTTCGGAATGAACTTTTGTAGGGATACGCCAGCACATTCTATTAATTTTCCGATTCATTTTCTTGTGTTGTTTATAGCACCATGCCATGATTGCCGTTTCTATATATACATCTGCCAGCCCCGTATGTTCTTCCACAAAGTCGGTTGTTTTCATCATCCAGTTATAGGCTACTTCTGCATTTGTTTTCAGATTGCCAGCTTTTGAGTAGTAGCCATTTTCAAACGCCCACGTTGGGAAACTTTTCTGGGAAAAAATTGTTTGGCAAGCCATATGCCAAATACAATTTATTTCTAAATTTTTCCCTACTTCATAAGGAAAGAAAAATGGATAGTTTGTTAATTCTTGCCATGTATTATTTAAAGCTTTGACAAAATCAAAATAGGCGTTATATGCTGCTACGGTTTTGATATTGTATTTTTCTATAATGTTAAGAATAACTCTTCTGACATATCTAAACGGCTTCACTTTCATAATCCCTTGAGAAATTTTCTCACGATACAAAGGCAATTTTGTATAGTAGTAAGCGCTACGCATTAAAGCATCATCATCAAAAATTTCTGAAATTGCGAATGAATGTTCTTCATAGATATTGCCTTTTTTATCAGCTACGACAAAGCCTACATCGTAACATAATGGATTTTTTTCAACATCGCCAGCTGTTTCCACGTCTAAAACTAAAATGTATTTTTTTCTTTTGTCAATTTTCATTGCTTACCTTTTCCACCTTTTTAATAAAATATTTTTTTTGAAAAAATTAAAGGCTAGGTTTTTACGCCTAGCCTTAGACGTTTCTTAGATAATTTTGTAACCTACTTTTTTCTTGTCGCTTGTTGCGATTCCTTTTTCTAGGATTCCTTCCTCTACTAGACCTTTTAGGCGTGGGGTCATTTTTTGCGGAGTGTAGTCAAACTCTAAAGCTTCGTTTACTTCTTGACTTGTGTAAAATGTTTCTGGATCAGCTTCCTCAAAAAACCATTCTTGAATTTTTTGCATATCGGCAATTTTTTCTTTGTTTGTTTTGCTTTGGCTAGGTTTGCGGTTAGCGTTACGTTTTTGAGCTTGTTCGCCTTTTTCTACCACAAAGTCGATAACTTCTTGCGGTGCTTTTACGTTTGACAAGATACGAGCAACTTCTGCAAATTTTTCAGCTACGACTAGTTTTTCAAATTGTGTTTTTTCCATGATAAATTCCACCTTTTTAAAATTTTGTTAGTAAGTTGTTCCCTTACTACTCTTTAAGTATAAACGATTTTCAATTATTTTGCAAGTCTTTTTTTGCTTTATTAGAAAATTCTCATTTAAGCTTAAAGAGTAACAAGTGAACTTCCCTCTCAAGTATACCATATTTTTTTAAACTTTGCAAGTATAAAGTTTATTTATTTTTCAAAGAACTTTTTGCAATCTCTTTCCTTATCTCTAATACTATTATAGCAAACTTGAAAAGAGATTGCAAGCATAAAGTCCTAAATAATTTTATCAATCGTGATTTTTTTGATTAGTGTTTCAAGTGTTTGTTTGGTTGGTTCTACTAGTAAACGATAATCAGCATGTTTGAATAAACCGAAATCGCTCGCAGTATCTCCCCACGCCTCTATATAACTATATTCGTTTGTGTTTATGTTCCATTGAATGCAGTCGTCTTTTTGTGATTCTGAAAACATTCCCTTAACTTTTCCGGTAAAACAGTTATCTGCTTTTAAATATTCCGTTGCATAATATGAACATCCCAAAAAGTTAGCTAAATGCTTAATTAGAAAATCGCTCGAACCTGTAACGAGAACAACCTCAAAGCCTTGTAAAATTTTTTCTTTTAAATCGGTCAAAGTTTGATACCAATTTTTTTCATTTTCTAAAAATTGAGAAACAAACTCTTCTGCATGCATTTCTTCTTCTGTTTTTCCTGTTATCTCATTGCGATAATTTTCGGCAACGGCAACAATCAGACTTTCATTTTTAACATCTTTTTTCCATGCTTTAAAAGAACCATCGTCCTTGATAATCCCTTTTTCAATTAAAAAACCCGCATGAGATAAAACAACGCTTTTCCTTGTAAGTGTTCCGTCCACATCTGTTAAAATTAAATTTTTCATTTCTTTCGTCCTCCCTTTATTTTATATACTTAGTATAAGGGATAAACGATAAAAAGTAAAGCATTTTACTCATTAAAATTATTAAAGTTTAATGAGAATTGTTTCTAATTTATACACAATTCGCAAGGCGTTATTTTACAATTAAATAACAGCTTTCCTTCTAACACATGTTATTTTATAAACTTGTAAGCGCTTACAAACTGCGTCAGATCAAGCTTTCAACAGATTTTCAGAAATTTTCATTGTTGTTTCAATAACAAGCAAAAATTACATGTGAAATAATTCACAAACATAAAATAACACCCAAGAGGAGAAAAATAACACACTTTGGCTCGTGCGCACGTTCACATTCTCCTGCTCTCTTGGGATGAAAGGGCTATGAAAGCTTGATATAATAGGCTTTCTGATTGTGAAAAATTTCACAAGCAAAATTAAAAAAAGATGAGAAAAATCTCATCTTTCGAAAATATTTTCTAAATCATAATCAACATTATACTCAAATTCTGAATAATCATTCACAATGTCAGAAAAATCAAAAAACTCAAATACCATTTTTTCAGCCGATTCAGATCTTAAATATCCTTCCTTTATTTCATCAGTCAATTTCAATACTTCTTCAATTTTTTTAAGTAGTTCCATTAGTTCTTTTTTGTCATATGTTTCAACCAAAAAATTTTGTCCTGTGGGCATTTTTACAACTACATTTTTTACATTTTTCATTTAATTTCATTCCTTCCTTAACTTTCTATAATTATTATATCAAGGAAAGGGCTGTTTGTCAACCCTTTTCCTCAATTTCTTTAACAATTCTTTTTTCGTCCTCTGGCAACATTTGGATAACAGTTTTTACTACTATGGTTTTATCTGTTTCATTACAAACATATAAACGAGAACCGAAAACCCACAACTTAAATTCATTCTGTTCATTTTTTGGCGTTTTCTTTCTTACGTTCTTAATTTGAAAATCGCTAAGAATTGCCGAACGGACTTGCCTATTATTCATTGGCTCTTTGGCTACTCTTTCTAAGTAGCGTTCTTTGGCGTGTTGTGAAATAATAACTTTTTTAGTGAATAAAAGCATTTGTTACAACTCCTTTCTATATTATTATTATATCAGGTAGTAAGGGGTTTGTCAACCCCTTACCTTATATTTTTTAGGACTTCCACCTAAGTCTTCCAGATATCCTTTTTCTTTCATTTTTTTCAACCTGCTAGGTGTCTGACGGTTTGTGTATTTGTCAGCAACTAACAAATGGAAATCTTTATTTTGAAAATACTCTTTACCACCAAAAGCAATTTTCACTACATTGTTAAATAAGTCGTCAATTTCATCGTCTGTAATTTTTGCCTTTGCATTTTTTGCTTTCTTGATTTCTTTTTGTTCTTTTTCAAAATCTGTTTTTTTGTCACTTTCAAACTTATCAAACTCTCGCAACTCGATAGCTTCGGCAAGATTCAACTCTAATTTTTCAACCATTTCATCAATTAATTTCCAATCATGAGAAGTAATCTTTTCGCCGTTAGAAAATGTTTCTTGCATATATAACACCATTCCTTTCCTTTACTATATATATAGTATAGCACGAAAACTTTTCTGCGTCAACTATTTTCACTTTTTTCATAAAGATAATTATCGCATGCCTCAAAAAGGCTGTCTAAAAATTTTAAAGCTTCAAAAAAAGGTTTTTGCATATAATCTTTATAAATAGGATTTTCGTCAAAAGGCGTTTCCCAATTAGAAACATAATAAACTAATCCTTTCCAATCAGCTTCATAATAAAAATCGCTAATTTCTTCATCTGTAGAATTTTTTAAAATGGTATTAATATCTTTTTTCATTTTATCCATTTTCGTTCCCTCCTTAACTTTCTATAATAATTATAACAGATAAAACTAAAAAAATCAAATAATAAATACATGAGTTTTAGGATATTTTTTCTCATTAAACTTTTAGAAAAATTTTTGATTTTTTTCTTGACATAGACCTAATTTTGTGGTAAAATTTCCGCCCGAAAACGGCAAATTTGCTCACTATTTCACAAGCCTTCAATATAAAAAAGATAGCCTTTTTAGGCTATCCCAAAATATGGTCATATAATATATATAAGCTACCCCAACTATAAACATAAAGAAAAATCAAACTAACTACATTTCTAAAAGTAAAAGCAGATCCAAAATAAAAAGAAAAGGCTGTAGCAATTATTGGCGTTAGAATAAAAAATAATATTATCAATAGAATAATCCCACCAACGACCCCCGCCACGATTTTTTCCTTCTTCTCTTGGGCTTTTCTTTTTCTTTTGTAACTTCTTGTTATTAGCATATAATATCATTCCTTTCTATAGTTATATTATATCAAAGAAAAAGAGTTGTGTCAACTCTTTTTCTTATTTAAATTTTCTTCATTTACAATTCGCCACGCTTGAGGATTGATAGAATAGGCATGAATAGGAATTTCTTTTTCTTGATTCAATAAAGCATGTAAAATTTTTGTTTCATCTATGCTATCCTGTAAAGCAGTATGTTCTTCAATGTAACTTGTATCATTAAACAAAAATTTGTAGGTTGATTCTGCCCCTGTTTGATAATTTCCTTTTTCTGTCAAAAGATTATGAGTTTTTGCGAACTCTTTATATTCTGGCGTATTTAATACAGTATAAGCGGCAACTGGATAAATATCAATCAAAAAGAAATTATCAAAGAAATCAAAATCTTTCCCCGAAAAAAAGAAATGAGTTTTTGCAATTACACGAGTGTCAAAGCCTAAGTTATAAGCACCAATGTAAGCAACATTATATTTTTTACAGTCTTTTTTAAGTTGTCCGATAATGTTTGCCCACTTGCTAACAATGATTCTTTTTTCAAGTAATTTTGTAAAATATATTTTTCCATCAACTACATTTTCATCAATCAGGAAAGCACGTTTTTTATTCAATGCTTGAAATTTGAATTGTTCTACCATGTAAGAACGCTCTATCAAAATATTTCCCTTTTTGTCTGAAATAGCCCAACCAATATCGAAAACTGATTGATAAGGCATTCCCTCGCCTTCTTTTGTTGTTTCAGTATCTAAAATCAAAAATGTTTCTTGCATGCAATTTTCCACCTTTTCAATAAATTTATTTGTTCCTTAACTACTATTTAAGTATAACAAAAGGGCTTGAGCTTGTCAAGCCCTTTTACTAACTTATTTTAATTTGTAAGCTACTTTTTTATCCTTTACAACTTTTTCAAATTCTTCATTGTCGACTAGTGGCTTCATGATTGCCGTTAGTTTTTGAGGTGTAGCGCCAACAAGCCCAATTAATTCAGAAATTTCGTGCAACGTTAAGGCTGTTTCTGGTTCTAGGTCAAGAAATGCTTTTCGTACTTTGTCTATATTTTCAGCTTTTTCTTTTGCTGTTTTGCTTACGCCTTTTTTGTTACGTTTTGCCTTGTCTTGTTTAACTTGTTGAGCGTGCATAGCTTCCAATTTGTTTAATAATTCAATATCAACTTTTTCAAATAAGTCAGTATTTAAAAATGTTTTATCCTCGATTGCTTTGCTTACTACTTTGCTTGCTAATTCCAATGCTTGTGCTTTTGTAATTTGTTTTTCCATGATAAATTCCACCTTTTTAAAATATTTTTTTGTAATAATTTCTTATTACATTCTTAGTATAAAACATTTTGATTTGTTTGTCAAGTGTTTTATACTAATTTCTAACAAGAAATTTTTTGTTGTTTTCTTTATACTCTTATTATAGAGTATTGAGAAAGGCTTGTCAAGCCTTTTCCCAATTTTCTTTTAAGAAAGTAACAACGCTATAACTTGTAATAGTTGTTAAAGCAATAAGCAACAAGCTTTGAATGGAGAAAAAACCAGTGTATAAAATAGCTTGGTAAGTGAAATAGAACGGTACTAAGATACCTCCAGCGACCAAAATTCCTACAAAAACAATTAATAATACTAATTCAGATAATTTCATTTTAAAACTTCCTTTCCTTTTCTATATATTAAGTATATCATTCTTAAAATGTTTTGTCAATACTTTTTGTTAAATAATTTCAAATTTTCTATTTTTGTATTCTTCTTTGAAATCTTGAACAGCTTGCTCATAAGTATCAGCTTCAACAAAAATTTCTTCAATTTTAGGATAACCACTATCCAAACTAATTTCATCTAAGAATTTAACAAGTAAAATATATTTATTCATTTTTTTCATCCCTTTCCTTATCTTGATTCTATTATAACACGACTTAATTCATCTGTCAACACTTTTATCATTTTATCAGCTTTTTCTTTTCGGTCAATTTCTTTTTCTCTTTGGTTCTTTCTAGCAATCAATTTCAATCTTAAATATTTGTTTTTCATTTCAATCATTCCTCTTTCTATAATTCTATATTAGCAAACCTCAAACCTTTTGTCAAGCATTTTATCAAATTTATATTTTTATTTTATTTGTTTGTTCCCTCCTTAACTTTCTATAATTATTATAGCATAGACCAAGAGGAAAGACAATAATAAAACACTGTAATTTTAATTAGAATTTTCTCATTTTGTATAACAGATGTAAGCGCTTTCATTTTATGGTTCCCTCCCTCCTTACATTTTCAGTATAACAAAAAAATAGGGGTTTGTCAACCCCTATTTTTATTTTTCTTTTAATTCTACTCTATAAGTTGTATTTCCGCCAATCATAAAGAATAAAACCTTTGCTATTTTAGGATATTCGTATTTTGTAATAATTATTTTATTTTCTTGCTGATTCTTTTTAAAGCTCAAGATTTGATTTGCTTCAATACTTTTTGTTCCTGTTTTAGTTGCATAAGTGAAAACTGTTTGACTACTATTCATTTTATGAACTTCTTCTGAAAAATTTCCACTGATAAACGTTTCTTGTGTGGTACTAACTTCTGTTTGTTTATCACTATAGAGTATGATACCACCTAAGAAAATCAAGCCACCTAACATAAGACTTCCTAAAAACTTAAATCCCGCATAGGTGTCAAGCTTCCAATCTAACCAACACATAGCAATAAACATAATAATATAAATCATTCGTATAACCTTCTTTCTTTTATTTATATATTTATTATAGCAAGTAAAAAAGGATAAGTCAATAGAAAAGCGCCAAAAAGTTTAAAAATATTTTTTCAATGAAAGCGCTTACATTTCTTTCCTCTCTTGGTACAATATTATTATAGCATAAAAAAAGGACTTTTGCAAGTCCTTTATACTAATTCTTTTTCGATTATATTTCTTTCTAATACGTCAATTATCTATCCTTTTTCTTTCCCAGAAGTATTTTTCAAGAAAATCACAAAAATCTGTTTTTTCATCAATTTTCCAAACTATTTTAATTTCATTGATATTATTAAGTAAGCAAATTCTTTCAGTTATAAAACCGAGGAAATCATGAAATTTATTTGTATCACTTGCTCGCTGTTTATTTCTAAAAAACTTTTTAGGAAGTTCTACGTAACTACATCTTTCAGGTAATAAGCTAGTATAAGCTTTTAAATATAAACTTTTTTTGTTATCATGTCTAAACATTTCTTCATCATATTGCGATTTTGTTATTACTTGTATAGGATATTTCTCATTAGTTTTTAAATTGACTATTTCAATAATCTCTATCATATATTATCATTCCTTTCTATATATCTAATATACCATAGTTTCGGGGTGATGTCAATAAATATTTTCATTTAACCATTTAACAAAATCATTATACACTTGATGAATATCAAATCTATTTTGGAATTGCATACCAAAATCATATTTGTTTCGTAACCATTCACTAAGTGCATAGCTATCAATTAAAGGGCTAGTAAGTTCTTTCTTATATTTTGATAGGTACTTTCGTTCTAGGTCATACTCTAAAGCAATTTCTAAAATCTCAATAGCTTCAAGAGTTTCATTATTCATTTTAAATACCTCTTTCCAGTAAGTTTTAGGGCTATTCATTTAACCCCTATAAATAGTATAATATATAAAACCCTAATTGTCAAATGATTTTTAACATTAGACAAAATATTTTTATATACATTATGTATGTATATATGCATTTGATAACAGATGTTATTTTAATAGACTATCGAGAGATGTAAGCGCTTACAAAAGATTTACTTAAACAGATGAATTGAAAGCGCTTTATTTTACGTTTTAAGAGCTTTTCATATTATTTGGCATAATTATCTATTAAGCATTATAAAACCCAAGAGAAGAGCAAAGAAGTGTATTGTGGGCGCTATTATTATCTTTTATTAAGGTGTTAAAATAAATAGTCTTATATAAAATAACATTTATCAGTTATTATAACAAGTGTTATGTTTGGTGGCAGAGATGCGATGAACTAATACATTGTGAAACATTTCACACATGTACAATCATTCATATAATAATTTATTCATATGTATTGATGAACAGATGAACATATATTCATATGTACTCACTGCTAGTCTGTGAGCATTGTCACAGATGTAAGCGCTTACAACTCATTGACGCAAGGTGTCAAGCAAAGATACTTGGCGCACATATGTTCGGTTGGCTCCCAGCAACTTGATGAATAACAAAGGTTATTTAATTTTATAGTTTGACATTTAAAATAACAAGTGTTATTTAAATATACTTAAATACTTGAAGAGATGTACATGTGAACATATATTCATATATTGTGGCAGTAGACATAGATGGACTAGACCAATCACAACCCTAAACGATTGTGAAATATTTCACAAGAATTCCACTCAATGTTAGAAATTAGTTGATATTATTAAATAACAAGTGTTATTTTTGGTGGTAGCAACACAGATGAGTGTTATTTAATTAATAAGGAGTTTGGTGGTAAAGGATGCATAGGTCGTTATTTAATTAGGTCAATAAGTTTTTACAATAATAGTAAAAGGCTTTTTATCATTAAGGTTTGGGCGTTTTCAGGAATGGAATTGAGATTGGAATTGGATTTACGATTGTTATTTCAGCCTATGGGGGGTTGGGTTAATGCGGGTCTTACAGGCTGTTATTTTTTCTGAAATAGCTTTTGGTGGGGATGGTTTTGGGATTCGTGAAAATATTCACAAGTCAATCAGGGAAGCCGCGGCAACAACACTTAATCAGAGCTTCAGAATTGAAAATCGCATGACTGTCTTTTTTCTACGGCGTCTCACGGTTGGGGTAGATTTATCTATAGTTCTGCCCAGTTTTTATATTGATACCAGAGTAAATGTAAATAAAGGAGGAGTTCGACATGGCAAAACACGTCATAGAAGAAGAGCTTCTGCATGGTTCGGGCTTTAACGTCGTAACTAATGGAGAAGTAGAAATTACAGCTGATAACGCCGAGCGGATTTTAAAATTTATTACCGATGGCACGATTGATATTGACGTTGTTAATCATAATATTAAATTTAGCTCTCGAGTTCCAGTATTCACAACATTAGATTGGTAAAGGAGGATGTGAATAAATGATTAAGTTTCACAAGGTTAGCGGTAAACCCGCTAAAGTAGAATCTGGCGATGAAAATATTTGGTTTTCTTATCCAAATGGTATTTATGTTGCTGACAACCAAGGCAATCCACGATTGATTTCCCCAGGGAAAATGATTGGCGATGCTGTTCCTGTGGGAGTACCAAATGAGCCAGGTCTATTTTATTATAATACATCAAACAAAAAGAATTATATTTCCACCGCAGAAAAATGGGTTGAAATTGGTACCGGCAGTATTCCAGGAACAGGTGGAGGCAGCAACATCGCTGGTAATGTTTTAATCAATGATGCCGCCGATAATTATACCTCTGTAGATGTTGAAGGTGCTCTTGCTGAAATCGCCGAAAAATTCCCATGGTATTTTGGTAGAATGCAATTAAAAGATTTTAATGGTGACGTTAATTCCCTATTAAAATCCACTGAAAATTATATTACAACTACCGCCGCAAATCGCCCCAATGGAAAAACAGGCTGGCTCATTCAACGTAAGGCTTCTAATAACAATACCTACGGGTTAGTTATTGGAGATGATGGCACCGCCCAAACAAGAGTCAACAATAAGTTCACTCCACTAGCGGCCCAAGCCGACCTCGCCAAACTACAAGATACTGTTGATTCCTCTCTTGGGGAATTAAAGGTAAATGTAGGAAAAGGATTAGCTTCTGATGGAAAGACATTAGCAAATAGACAAACTATTTCGTTGGCGCAAGATATTTTAGATAAGATTGATGCGGCCGGAGCTGGGGCTAATTTTGTTAAAAAAGCTGGAGATACTATGACTGGTTCTTTAGTAATGAAAGCTGGTTCTGGACAAGTTTCTCAAGTACAGTTTAGTAGTACAGGTTCTGCTAATAATGTAGCAATATTGGATGACCCAAGAGGAACGTCCAAGAATTCTCTTTATGGGGGAAAAGAAGGCGGCTCTCGTTTTAGAATCGCTAACGTGAGGAAGAATGTCGATATCATGTCGGCTTATAGCGATGGTTCGGTTGATATTCATGCACATGGTCCTCGTGCAGTATTTGGTAATGTAAGCACTAATGGGCGGACTACTATTTTGAATAATAATAATAGTGGTGGGACTTCAGTTGATATTGTTGCGCCTTTTAGTGACGTTCCATTATTTGTTAAGGGTAAAAATGGACAACTGCATTATAAGGTTAATGGTGGAATGAACAGCTTGCTTTCTGGCAACAGTAGTAGTGGTCGTAAAAATTTACGTATCGCTGGTATGGGAAGTAATTCTGAATTAGCTACATTGTATTTTGAAGCATGGAATACAAGGGCTAAGGGTAAAATTCATTCTGGTTCAGCTATTAATGTTGGTTTTAACCATGAGACTTCTAAGGGTACCGGTGATGGGGATGTATGTTTACGTATTTTTCCAAGAAAAGCTGGGCTTAATGGTGAGGCAAACGCTTTGAGAAACTATGCTGTATTGTATTATGAGCAATATAGTCAGACTTTAGTCGTTGACTCATTCAAAGGTAATGCAAACTTTACAAGCAACGAACGTAATAATTTTGTACGTTTATCTTCTGATGGTTTTATTACACGTTCTTCTGTAAAATATAAGAATCCTATTAAGAAATTTGAAGAAGATGCTTTATCAAAAGTTAAAGAAGTTACACCTGAGTTATATGCCTATAAAAATGATCCAAAACAAAGTACTCAATTAGGATTTATCATTGAGCATGGTCTTCCCCAAGAGGTAGTAGAAATGGAAGGGCGAGGCGTGAACGCTTATGCGCTGACTGCTTACTTGTGGAGAGCGACGCAACAATTATCTCAAGAGGTGGATTCATTAAAAGAGGAACTGGAAATTTTAAGAAATAATTAAGATTAAAAAGAGAACTTGAAAAAGTTCTCTTTTTTTACTTGACATTATTTAGTCTATATGATATAATATAAATATAGAAAGACATAAAACATTGGAGGAATAAATATAGATGGCATCATTACAATTAAATAATGCTTTGCAAACCTATGAGGAAAGATTAGAATGGGTCAACAAAGAGATAAAAAGAATTGGAGAAGATAAATTAACTCCATATCAACGAGATAAAATTGCTACATATTTAATAGATGGGACTAATCCAGAATCTCGTGGAGAAATTATTACCGCTAATCGTTTAGTTACAGTAAATAAAAGAGAAACTTCAAGAGAAGGATTAATGGAAAAACTTGAAGGAGGAGAAAGTGCCTTTCATCAATTAATTAAACAAGATAAGAATGTAATTTTAACACCAAAAGTAGAGATAACAGAAGAAGATATTGCAGAAGTACCTGGTTTAGCACAATTGAGAGAAGAAATTGATAAATTACAAAAATATTTAGACGAAAATCCTGATATGCCTAAAAAATTAGCCGGAAAAATTAAACAAACTATTATTGAAATGCGTAGAGACCAATATGTCCTTAAAAATTCTCATCGTCAGCCAATTTTTGGAAGAGGCAACACTGGTAACATTGAACAAGATATTCATTATGATACTATTAATTTACAACAACGAGATCAGGTATTATCATTACTAATTAACTATAGTAGCTTAAAAATTGAGTTTAAAGATAACAATGATTCAGATATTAAATGGATTTTAGAAGATCTTGATAGATTAATTCAAAAATCTCTTGCTGAAAAACCTACTTTACTTTATATCTTAAATGAAAAAATTATTGGATCACGCAATGATGAAATTAGAGAAGGTTTAATTGAAATTTTTGGTGTGGATCATACTCAAGAATATATTTCATCTTTATATAGAAATAAAATCCCACAAATTATTGCAGACGCTGCAACAGAAGAGTGGATCGATTACATGTATATGAACAAACTTAAAGGAACTTATAAACGTTGTTCACGTTGCAAAGAAATTAAAATAGCAAATAATCGTAATTTTAGTATTAACAGAACATCTTCATCACAGTTTTATTCAATTTGTAAAGAGTGTCGCAACAACAAAAAATAACGAGGAGTTACTTAATATGACAGATAAAAAACGAGTAATTTTGGATACAAATATTTTGATGGGTACAAAAAGAATTAATAGTTTAATTGAGGAATTTGAAGATTGTGATTTATTAGTTACACTTGGAACTTTAGGAGAGTTAGATAGACTCAAAACTGCTGAGGGTCAGCGGGGATTTGAAGCTAGAAATGGCTTAAGAATGCTGCGAGAAAATGAAGATTTATTCACGATTATCGATACAGAAAACCCAGAAAGACCCTCTTATGATAAATCTACTGTAGATGGGGATATCATATTCTTGGCGCAAAAAGAGAATCGTTTGCTTTCAGAGATCGAAGTAGTAACTAATGACCTGTCTATGGGGACAGTAGCTAAAGCAAATAAGGTTAATGTACGAACCTTCTATGAAGATGCAGACAAATATCGAGAAGGATATACAGTTGTTGATGTCTCAGATGAATTAGAAGATGATACAAATGCAATGTTATTTGCCCTAGCTAATCAATATATCTTCTCTCTTGGGTTATTAGAAAATGAATATTTAGTATTAGAAAAACATGGAGAACCTTACTTCTTTGTTGTAGAAGAAGGTCGTGCCACAAAAATCTTTGATAATAATCCAGTAAGACACAATAAACATATTAAAATATGCTCTTCTGAATTTGGCACTTTAAATCCTAAAGAAAAAGATTATGCTCAGTTTTGTGCTTTTGATATGTTGGGCAAGCATGATATTTCACTATTAACTGGTCCTGCAGGATCGGGGAAAACTTATCTAATGCTTGCAAAGCAATTTGAAATGCTAGAAAAAGAAGAGATTTGTAAAATTACAATATTTGTTAATCCAGAAAAGGCTCGTGGAGCCAAAACACTCGGTTTTTATAAGGGTGATAGAAATTTAAAATTGATGCAAGAGTCTATTGGGGGAATTTTAGCTTCAAAAATTGGTGAACGAGAAAAAGCAATTGAATACATTGAATCTGGACTTATTGAAATTATTCCTATTTCAGATATTCGAGGTTATGAAGTTACAGAAAATTCTTCTCTATATATTACAGAAGCTCAAAATTTAAATAAAGATTTAATGCAATTAGCTTTACAACGTGCTGGAGAAGGAACCAAAGTTTTTATTGAAGGAGATCCAACAACTCAGTTGGACTCATGGGCTTATGAAGGTGATAATAATGGAATGCTTAAATTAATTGAAGTTTTTGCCGGAACTGAAGTTTTTGGTAATATTCATTTAAGTAATATTTATCGCTCACGTGTTGCAGACCTAGCAGAACGAATGACAAAATAATATAAGACATTATGTCCAGCTTTCAATTATTCTGAAGCTGGACATTTTTATTAAATTAAGGAGGTTTAAAAATGGCTCAGGAAGAAAAACAAAAGTCGGTAGTAGAAATGCAAGCAGAAAAAATTCACTGCGAACATTGTAATAGATTTTATCCTGCAAAGGATTTTTATAAAGATAAAAATGGAGACCCAATGAAAAAATGTAAGAAATGTATGGCATCTCTTATTGATTTAAAATCTCCATCAACAGTAATGAAGATTATGGAAGAAATCGATATTCCATATATTCCAGACGAATGGAATTCATTAAGAGAACGATATGAATTCTCAACATCTAAAGATGGTAAGACTATTCGTAACAAAAATGCAAATCAATCTGTTTTAGGGCGCTATATTGGTAAAATGCGACTAGAGCAATATAAAGGTTATAAATTCTCTGATACTCCTCAATTTATGGAACAACACGACCAAGAAATTCAACAAAAACGTGATATACTCCATCAAAAACTAGAGGATTTATTAGATAAAGGTTATGATCCTGACACTGCTATGCAATTAATGGCAGGAAGAATTGATACAGAAGATGAAGATCCTGCACTAACCAAAACTCAAATAAAAGAATTAAAAATTAAATGGGGAACTTTATATAATGAAGAAGAATTAATTCAGTTAGAAACTTTTTATGGAGAAATGCACGAATCTTATGATATCACTTCTGCTTCTCACGAAGATTACTTAAAACAAATCTGTAAAGTTTCTTTACGTATGCACAGTTTAATTGATTCAGGAATGTATGATGAATACCAAAAATTATCTAATACCTATGATAAAATGATGAAATCTGCTAAATTTACTGCTTCCCAAGAGAAAGAGGAAGATAAATTTATTGATAGTATTTCTGAAATGGTGCGTTTATGTGAAGAAGAAGGATTTATTCCTGTTTATCATACAGATGAGCCACAAGATATCGTAGACGTTACATTGCGAGATTTCACAAACTATGTGCGTAATTTAGTTGAAAAAGAATTAAACTTAGATTCTCTAATTGAAAAAGGCTTAGAACAAATTAAGTTAGACGAAGAAAAAGAACAAATGTCTGCAGATGATGCTCTATTTGTGGAAGAAGACATGGTTTCTGATGATGATTTATTGTTTGAAGCTGTTAATACTGAGGTTCTACCAGAACTTACTGATGAGGCTAAGTTATTGGGGGTAGAACTTGATGGCGAAGAATAAAAAACATGAAGATAAAAGTACAACTCTTATTGATATTAAATCAGATTTTATCAACTCTAAAAAAAATCGAGAAGTATTTTTAACAGAAGAGAGGGTGCGCGCAAGCATTCCCACTTTTACAGAATACGTCTCCTTTTGGAGAGAATATCCAGACATGTTTATTGATATGATAAAGGGTCCAGATAGCAAATTTAATTTTTTCTTTTACCAAAGATTATTTTTACGTGCTGCTATGAGGCATAAATACTTTTTTGGTACTTTTACACGTGCCTTTTCTAAATCTTTTTTGTCTGTTATGTTGATGATGGAAAAATGTATTTTATATCCAGGAATTAAAGTATTTATTACCTCTGGTGGTAAAGAACAGGCTGCTGGTATTGCTGCAGAAAAAATTAATGAAATCTGTGATATGATACCATCAATTAGAAAAGAAATCAATTGGGCGCCAGGACAAACGAAGCTTAATGGTAAAGATTATGTGCAGGTCGTATTTAAAAATGGAAGTCGATTTGACGTAGTAGCAGCTAAAGAAAGTTCTCGTGGTGGACGTCGACATTCAGGACTTATTGATGAGGTTATTTTGGTTGATGGAGAAAAATTCTCACAAGTTATTTTACCTATGATGAACGTATCTCGTCGAGCTGCTAATGGACAAGTAGACCCTAATGATAAAATGAATAAATCTCAAGTCTATATCACCAGTGCGGGTTGACATACAAGCTCTCACTATAAACACTCACTCTAATTGCTGGGAAATCCTTATAGGACAATCAGCAGCCAAGTATTGTGGTCTTAAGAATTATATAGCTTGATTTTAAAGACCATTTATGATATATTTATTATATTATAAATGGAGGAATTTAAAATGAAAGCAATTAGTGTATATAATCTTAAACCTAATTATTATTTTGCAACAGAAAAAGGACAAATTATTAGTTCTTACCAAAATAAACCTTTAAGTTTATCTTTAGATAAAAATGGTTATTCACGACCATCTTTTAAAACTGAAGATGGAAAAAGCGTTCGTATTCATGCTCATAGGTTAATTTTGGCAACTTACAACCCTATTGAAAATTGGGAAAATTTTGAGGTAAACCATATTGATGGTAAGAAATTAAATAATAAACCATCCAATCTAGAATGGGTTACTACTAAACAAAATATCCTTCATGCCTGGGAGACTGGATTAGCTCGTGGAGGAGAATTTCATGGAAGAGCTACAATGACAGAATCTATGGCTGTCGAAGCTATTTTCCGACACAAACAGGGAGAATCAGTTACTAATATAGCTAAAGATTTAGGGGTCGGTAGGCAAGCTATTAGCAAAATAATAAATGGAGATACATGGAAGTATCTACCACGATAAAGGTTCAACGACTATTCCGAAAGGAAGTACATTCAAGTGAATGGAAACGGGTGACTCCTGAAAAGGGAGAAGATATAGTCTCTTCTATATGGTAACATATAGCAGTTCATAAGAGAACGCTGCAAAATTAACGACTTTGCGGGAAGATAAAGTTTAAAGATCATTTTAGTTATCAAAAACAAATTCAGTTATTAGTATGGCAATTAATTAAACCTGGTACCGCTATTATTATGGGGGGAACTTGGAGAACTCCTGTTAAAATGGGGTTATTAGATCCAGGTTTTGTCAACGATCTAAAGTCTGATGGTACTTTTGATGAGGTATCATTTAACCGAGAGTATGAATCTGTTTGGGCTGGTTCTGCGACAGAATCATTCTATAATGGAGACGTTTTTGATAGATGTAGAATTTTAAAACAGGCTGAATTTACAAGAAGTGGTCGAGGAAATGATGAAGCTTACTATGTACTTGGAGTCGATGTAGGTCGTAATGGTTGGCAAACTGTTATTACAGTAGTTAAGGTTAATCCTCAGCGTAATGGTGTAGGAATTAAATCTGTAGTTAACATGATTGTTATTGAATCGGAGCATTTCGGGATTCAAGCTAACGAAATCAAACGTCAATATTTAAATTATATGCCTCGTTATGTTGTAGTCGATGGTAATGGTTTAGGGATTGGATTAGTCGATTATTTAGTCATGCCTTCTTCAGATAGTAAAACAGGAGAAAGTTTTTCTGCTTTTGAGGTTGTTAACGATGATAAAGGTCTTTATAAAAAAATTGATAATCATGGCGATAGTTATGGTAAAGTTTTATGGATTGTTAAAGCCGATTCAGAATTAAACTTTGAGGGTTATACTGCACTACTTCAACAAATGGGTTCTGGTAAAATTCGATATTTACAAAACGAACGTGATGCAAAAGGTGATTTAGAAAGTAAAAAAGCATATAAAACAATGTCAGCAGGACAAAAAGCTGATGCTATTAGACCTTTTGTGTTGACATCTACGCTAAAGAATGAAATGATGAATTTAACTAGACCTGAAAATAATAGTACTAAATTTAGCTTAGATAGAATTAATAAAGGAATGGGTAAAGATAAGGTTTCATCCTTAATGTATGCAATTTATGTAATTAAGTTACAAGAGGATAAAGAGCGGAATAAGAAGAAAAGTAGTCTTGCTAACTTTGCATTCTTTAACTAACGAAAAGAGGTGGAACAATGAGTACATTTTCTGGAGTAAGTAGAGGGCATTTGAGAATTCGTCATATTTTAGAAGAAAATGGTTTTAATTGGGAAGAAGAATATAGCTTCCCTGATTTAGTCGCTTCTAGCGGCCGCCAATTAGCTTTTGACTTTATGGTAATGGATGACGATGGAAATATAGATTTTGCTATAGAAGTCAACGGTGAGCAACATTATGAACCAGTTGCTGCTTTTGGAGGAAAAAATAAATTTAAACGTCAACAATACAACGACCATCAAAAACGGTTATATTGTCATAATCATGGCATCCCATTAGTAGAAATTCCATATTGGGAACTTGAAATTGTTGATATTGGATATCTTTTGGAAAAAGCAGGTATATAAAAACTAGAGGCCGATATTGCATAATATCGGTCTTTAATATATAGTTTTATAAGGAAAGATTTCATTTTCCAAGAGATAAAATAGAGAAAAGGAGGAATATAATTCATGTTGGACAAATCAAAAAGACAGAGAAGAAAGCCAACTCCAGTCAAAAAAGAAGAAAGAAAACTTTACGAAAATAAAAAACCTTCAGTAGATTTTTCTTATTACGCTGACAGAAGCTTCACTAATTTTGGCTTCGGGTCTTATACTTCAGAATTAGGAGAATCATTTGTAACAACTGACGACATTCGTAAAGCTTTGGATAAAGCTTTTAGACGAAAAGATGTTAAGGGCATTAAAACTTTGTCAAGACATTTTTATAGAGTTTCTGGTGTATATTCTCGTGCGGCTGAATATTTAGCTTACCTTCCAACTTATGATTATATGATTACTCCTCGTGTAGTAGGCACAAAGATTAATGAAGATACTATTGTACGAGAAGTTGTTAATCAACTATTGTTCTTAGAAAAAGCAAAATTAAAGCAATCTCTGCAATCAATTTCCTTAGATGTTATTGTAGATGGAGTAGCTTATGTATATTTTAGACGTAGAGGGAAACAAGCAGTTTTTCAAAAATTGCCAACATCATATTGTAGAACTAGAAGTGTTCTAAATGGATTCCCTACAGTAGAATTTAATTTAGATTATTTTGAACAATTTGGAACAGAAGAAGAAAAAGCTATTAAATTAAATAACTTCCCACCAGAAATTGTACGTGAATATAATATTTGGAAAAATGATAATCATCGAGGAAGAAACAGTTCTAAGAGACGTCAAAACCAAAGTTTAACTAATTCTGGTACATGGATCTTATTAAACCCAGATACTTGCACAGCTTTTTATTTTAGTCCTTCATTACAACCTGTACTAGCTAATAGTTTTTTTGCTATTTTAGATGTAATGGAACTAAAAGGAATTGAAAAGAAAAAAGCTGAAAATGAACTATATAACTTAGTAGTTCAAAAATTTGGCTTCTTGGATGATGGAGAACCTATCTTAGAATTACCTGAAATGCAAGCTTTCCACGAAAGTGCCAAAAAAATCTTTGAAAACAGTAATCAAACAGACTTACTTACCACTCTTGGAGAAATCCAAAATGTTAACTTAAATGAGGCTGCTGCTGATCCGATTGATTTTGAGCCTTGGACTAAATCTATCTATGCAGAACTTGGTGTTTCACCACAATTATTCTCTACAGAAGGTAACATGGCTTTGGAAAAATCTGTAAATATTGATGAAGCTATGATGTTTACCCTTGTGGAAAAATATCAAAATTGGTTAAATTTCTTATTAGATAATGAGTTCTTAGAAGATGATGATGATATGTTTGATACATCACTTTGGTTCCCACCAATTACAATTAATAATCGTAATGAATTATCTACAAAATATAAAGATATGGCAACTTTAGGATATTCAAAATTATTACCAGCTCTTTCGCTAGGTCAATCACAACTAGATATTATGGCTTCACCTATCTTTGAAAATTCTATTTTAAACTTAGGAAGTATTATGAAACCATTACAATCATCACATACAGCATCAGGAAAGTCTAATTCTTCAGGTTCGAGCAGCGGTGGTAGACCACCATTGCCAGATTCACAAAAATCTGAGAAAACAATTCAAAATGCTGGAGGATAAGGAGGAAATAAAAATTGAAAGATGAAAGACTATTATTTTTTACAGATATTCAATTCTTAGAACCTGTTGCAATTGAAGAAAATCCAATGCTTTCTAAAGTTAAAATTAAAATTGCACAGTCAGGGATTAATAGAAATGGATATGATATTCCTAAGGCAGTATTAGAAGATGCTGCAAAAACAAGCTTAGGTCTAACACCAATTGTTGCTTATTATAATCAATATAAAGGAGATTTTGGTGAGCATGGAACCCAAGCAGTATATAATCAATTAGGAGAATATGTGACTACAGCTGATACACAGGCGGTGGGTGTAATTCCAGAAAATCCTATTATTTATTGGGACGAAGACAACTATTTAGTAACTTATGGTTATTTATGGACAAGCCGATATGCAGAATTAATTGATGCATTAGATGGACGTCCTCAATCAATGGAATTAAGCTTTGAAAACACAGTTATGCACCAAAAGGGCAGAATTATGGAAATTACTAAGACTGCTTTTGTTGGTTTATGTATACTTGGAAATGATGTTACGCCTGCTTTCGCTGATGCCTCTATTGAAGGAGTTAATTTCTCTTATCAACCATTAATAGAACAGGAAGATAAAGTAGAAGAAGGAGTAGATGAACTTATGAACGCATTAAAATTTGCCTTAGATAATAACTTTAATGATTCTACTCTTGGTACTCCTCTTGTAGTTGATACAGATGGAGAAGAGAGAGACAAGGTTAATCGTGAAAAGATTACTGAAGCTGTTGATTTATTAGATGAAGCGGCTGATTTAGTTGAGGATGAAGAGGCTAGAAATAGAATTGATGATGCTATTTCAGGTTTAGTTGACGCAGAAATTGATATGAAACGTGAAGCTGATATAATCCCTGTAACAGAGGCAGCTCATCGTGGACTACAAGGTCAACCAGGCTATAAAGATGGTATTGTTAGTGTAGAAAACCTCAATTATAAAAAAGCAAGTAATTCTTTATTGAAAAAAAATGAAGACGAAAAAGAGGAGGAAAAGGAATTGGGTATCAAAAAGAAAAAAGAAGAGGAAATTAAAAAAGATCCAGTTGCTCAAGAACCTGTAGAAAAAGAAACAAAAGTAGAAACTGAAGTTAATCCTGAAGATAAAACTGTTGAAACTAAGCAGGTAGAAGAAACAAAAGAACCTGTGAGCGAAGAAGAAGATCAACCCAGCAAAGAAGTTCAACCTGGAGGACAGCCTGGAGCAGAACAGACAGTTGCTGAACCAGAGAAGACAACAGTTGAACCAGAAGCAACGGGAGTTCAAGCAGATACAGTTGAGGAAGAAGCAGGACAGCCTGGAGAGGAAGTACAAGAAGACCCTCAAGGAGCAACCGCTGCTACAATTGCAGAAGAACGTGAAACCGCTAAAGATAAACGTACGAGCGCTTTACTATCTGATGTTGGCGATGATGAATTATTTGATTATCTTATTGAACGTGTAGCTGCCGCAGATGAAATGCGTACTAAACTACAAGAAATGTTAGGAACAGCTGTACCAGAAGGGTTACCAGAAGGTGGAGATGTAACAGTCGAAGGAGAAACAACTGAAGAAGACTTAGGTACTGAAACAGTAAGTACTCCTACAGATGCTACAGAACCAGAAATTGATGTTAAATCTGACAAACCTGATTCAGAACTAGCTGCTGAAGGCGAAGATATGACAGATGAAGAAACTCTTCAAGAAGATGGTAAAGAAGTTGTTAAAGCCGATAAAACTATTGAAGTTACTGATGGTGGAGCAACTGATGAAGGTGGAGAAACTTCTCCAGCACCAGAACAGACAGAAGAAAAATCTGAGGAATCTACACCAGAAGATAAAACTGTAGTTGAAGAATCAGAGGAAGAAAAGAAAAAGAAAAAATTAGATTATAGTTTAGATTTTAAAGCTATTATTGCAGAAAATCAACAATTAACAGTTGAAAACGAAAATCTTCGTAAACAAAACGAAACATTGCTACAATTTAAACTAAAAGCTGAACGTGAAGCAAAAGAAAGCTTATTATTAGAATTTAGTCTTTCTGATGAAGGGAAAGATAAAATTCGTGCTAAATTTGATGAGTTAACTTTAGAAGAAGTTGAAGCTCAAGCAGCATTAGCTCAACATCGAGAATTTAAAGAAGCTCATGGTGGTCAAAAAGAGTCTGGTGAAGGTATTCAATTTTCACTTGAATCAGAAGAAACTGAACTAGATGCGTTAGATGAAGAAGATAGTTTAGCGCTTTTCTTAGAAAAAGTTTCTAAGAAAAATAAACGTTCACGTTTTTAATTTAAAATAGGAAATTATTTCTATCAAAATATTGCAATCAAGGTTTACTTATTTTCATTTGAAAATGAGTAAACCACGCAATATTTCAAAAATAAGGAGGAAATAGAAAATGGCACAACAATTATTAAAAAAAGTCGGCTACGGACAAGTTGAGAAAAACCGTATTCAAGGTATCCGAGCTGGTCGAGTTTTAGCAGACCTACCTGTTAAACCAGAGGTTGTTAAATCTAGCGGAGACCGTATTGAAAATGGTATGTTCTTAGATGCAGTTTATGGCACAGGTTTTGAAGGAAATTTAAAAACTGGTCAATTAGAATTGCCAACAGCACAAAGTAAAAATGTTGGTTTGGTATATAGTGAGGTTAAATTATATAGTGAATATACTTCAAATAAAGATTTTGCTTTATTTACAGTAAACCCTTCTATTAACCAAATGCGTCAAGCACCAATTTATGACAAAAAAGAAGCTCCAAAAGCTACAGTTATCCCTCGTTTGATTTTCCCAACGCCTGGTGATATCTTTACTACTAATTTAATCGAAACTGAAAATGGTGAACTTCCAGAAGTAGGAACAACATTAAAATTAAATGATAAAGGTATTTTATCTACAGCAGGAACTTTAAACGTTGTTATTGCACAAGTAGTTCAAAAAACAACAATGGCTGATGGACAAGTTGCAGCAAAACTTGCTATCGTTGAAGTAAATCCAGCAGCTACAGGCGCGTAATTAGATAGGAGGAAATGGAAAAATGAATTTAAAACCTGAACAAATTAGAACTTTAATGTTCCAAGCAGCAGACATTCAAACTGGAGAATCTATTGAATTCTCAGACAAATCATACGATTCTCATACATTGAATGAAGCTCTTCGTGAAGAAATGAATAGTTTAATGGGAAATGGTGGACACCGTTTCACAGCTAACCGTGAGTTAGTTTATGCTTTATTATCAGAAGTCGTTGATGATTTACTACCTAAACGAGTATTTGATTCAATGAATCGTTTCGCAGAAATTAAAAATGTTGCAGATGGAGACAAAGTAACATTTAAACGTCGTAAAGGTAACATTCGTGGACGTAATTTTGTGACACAAGTTGCTCATGCTGGTCTATACGAAGTATTCCGTCTAGACAGAGAAGTATTCGATATGCCAACAACAGCTTATGGTGCTGCTGTAGGATTGGACTTAGAAGAATTCTTAGAAGGACGTATTGACTTTGCAGAATTAATCCAATGCATTACTGAAGGCTATGAAGAAATTCTTTATAAAGAAATTCTTCGCCACATGGTAGCGCTAAACTCTAATACAATTTTACCTGCTAACAACATCTATAGTGTAGCTGGTTGGAGTCCACGTCGTTTTGCAGCATTGCTTGGTATTTCAAGTGCTTATGCAACACCAACAATCTTTACTTCATATGTATTTGCTGCTGAAATGATCCCTGAAGGACATTTAGCAACAGAAAAAATGAAAGAAGAATATAACCGTAATGGTTTCATCGGAAACTATAAAGGTGCTAACATTGTTGTACTACCACATAGTTTCTACAACGAAACAAACGAAGCAGAAGCAGTAACATTACCATTAGGTATGGCTTGGATTCTTCCAGATGTAGACAACAAACCAGTTAAGATCGCTTTTGAAGGCGGAATGCAAACTAAAGAAGTAGATTTAGACGACTGGTCTAAAGAAATGCACTTCTACAAAAAAATGGGTACTATGTTGATGGCTAACCCAGCTATCTGTATCTATGAAAATACTGCTCTTAATGAATGGCCTGTAGTCAACGGACCAATTATTAAAGAAACAGAAGACGACGTTACACCAACATATACACGTTTGGTTTAATATAAAAGTCCGAAGAGGTTCGAGTTTAAAACTTGGGCCTTTTCTTTTTGCTCTTTTGGGGCATATTTGTTTAAGTATAGTTTAGTTAGTTCTAAATAGATTAGAACAGAGAAAAAGGAGAGAAATAAATATGAATAATTCATACCTAACTATTGATTTTAGTTATCTTGTTGAGGGATTAAAAGGAGATACAATGATTCCTGTCTCAAATATGGGGCGAAAAAGAGTTGCTTATATTATTGAAGAAATTGGAGTAACAAGAGATTTTCGTCAATTTCAAGAAGGTCAACGACCAGATACTAAAAATATTCCATTCGGAGAACTTTATGCTTTAAGTAATATGCCTGGAGGCATGCAATTAATTTGGGACAATCTAAAAATTGATAGCAATGATGCTCGTCAAGCTTTAGGATTACCATTAGCAGAAGATACTCCAGAAGTAGAATATGATCGAGAAACTGTAGCTAATATTGTACAAAAAGGTACAGAAGATGAAATCTTAGATATGCTAGAGTTCGGTCCTTATTATATTGCAGAATGGATTAAAGAAGAAGCTATTAATGTAGATAGTTCTAAACGTCGTCATTTTATTGGACAAGTTCTACAAATTAATATTGATGCTCTTGAAGAAAACGTTAAATGGGCTGCTGGGGACGAAGATGCTGGACGATTACAATACCAAACAATTAAAGGTGTTAAAACTAATACTGCTGCAAGAAGTGCAGGACGTCGTTCAACTGGAAAACGAGCAGAAAGTAAAACAAAAACTGGAACAGCAAGCTCAGGTCGTAAACGCAGAACATAAAAATAAGATAAAATAGAATGGCTGGCTTACGAGCCAGTCATTTTTTTAGGAGGAAAAGGAAATGGAGAAACAACAAGTTGGAACAAGTTTTTTTGAAATTTATTGTCGTTTTTTAGATAAAATCACCGATGATATGTATTTAGAATTAAGTCTTGAAGACACTCTAAGAATTATTGAATCTATTTTTATGGATTCCTTACCAGAATATAGTTATCCAAGATTTAGAATTGGATTATACGATCCAGATATTGTCACCTCTGATGCTTTAGATGAAGAAGGGAATCCAGTTGTAACAGGAGCCTTTGTTGATACTTTAACCAATGAAGAAAAAGATATTATTGCTGAAATTATGTTGTTAAACTGGTTAAGACGTCAATTAAATACAACTCGTATTATTCAAATGAGATATTCTACATCTGATTTCAAACAAACTTCACAAGCAGCACATATGCAAAGATTAAATGCAGTTATTTTAGACCAACAAAAACGTATTAAACATAAATTGAATTTATACTCTAAACGTAAAGTTGATAAAGATGGTTATATTGTTCCTAATGCGGATAATCTTTCTGGAGTTGGTCCACGTGCTCGAGATATTATTATCACACAGTTAGGAGTTGTAAAACGTCATGACTAATACAGAATTTAAAAATGGCTTTGGTATTAATGAAGTACCATGGGGAATATATATTAAACAAAAGAAAAATCAAGTATTTAAATTACTACCTCTTAAAGAAGAAAATGGCGAGTGGGAGAAACAATTACAAACTATCCTACTTGAAATGGGAGGAATAATTAATTTATCTCCCCAAGAGGAAGTAGTTGCTATAACAATTATGGCTAAACTAGCTGGGCTCGAAAATGAAAATGATTTTATGCTATATAGAAAAACAGTATTTGAAATTATCTCGCTCTTGGAGGACTGGAAAAAAGAAAGGAGGTAGTTAATAAATGAAGATCACTGATATTGGCAAAGCAAACAAAGTAAAAGATAATCATGACCATCGAATAGAGAGTGGCTATCAAGTTAAACCTAGTGATCCTGTAGATACAAATACTGCTTGGGACTGTTTAAACAATGCGAGAAAACGTATGGATAGTAGTTTAAAATTAAATATGCTAGATAAAAGTTTTCAGCAAGCATTAGATTCAGCAGAAGGAACAGAATTGTTTACAGTATGGGAGAAAGGCGACACTGACGTTTGGAAGGTTATACTTAAAAACCAAAAAGATAATTGGCAACAAGATATTAAATATATTAATGCCTTGAATGGAGTCGGTTTTGAAGTAGGTAATACAATAACTTGGCAAAGATTTGGAATTAGATGGTTAATTACATGGCAAGATTATAATATAAATGAATTTTTCAGAGGAGAGATTCAAAAAGCTGAACATATGATTAGATGGAAAAATGAACATGGACAAATTCAACAACAGTGGGCTGTAGTTCAAGGACCTATTGAAACTCGTGCTAAATATGAACAAACTAGAGGAAATACTATTGTAGGTCGTCAAAATGATACTGTAGAAATATGGATGGGATCTAATAGTCCTAAAGATATTAATGATTTAACAAGATATGATAAAATAAATATTAAAGGAAGATGTTGGAGAATTCAAGTAATTGATGATATTTCTAACCCTAATATTTTACGTTTTTCATGCGTTGAAGATTTCAACAATCCAGTAACAGATGATATGGTAGCTTTAATCCCTAATGGTAAAATTGATTTTGCTCCTAACGAAGAAGAACCTAAACAAAATAAAATTCGTATTGTTGCACCTGCTAAAATTAAAGAAAAATTAGTTAGCAGAGTTTATGCAATTAATGAAGAAACATCCGAAAAAATTAAAGGAACATGGGAAATTTCTGGCGCAACCTTTAATACGGTAGATGAATACGAGGTCGATGTAAAAGGAACGAAAATTGGAAATATAATTACTATAGCGTTTACAGACGAAGAAGGAAATTCTAACATAGTAACAGCTAAAACAGTATCTATGTTTTCTTAATAAAATAATGAGTTAAAGGAGAGATTTTTAATTATGCCTATTTATGATAGTAAAACTAAAAAAACCACAAAAGATATGTATATAAAAGATAGATTTATCACAAGCGGCGACAATTTAAATATTATTGCTAATCGTCTTTTAGATAGTGATAGATTAATTAAATTGCTTACTCGTAATGGTTCAGATGTTTTAACAGATGACAGACCTGTTACAGACGAAGAACGAGCTGAAGCAATGAGAACTAATATTGGTGTTATACCAATTATAGATAAAGATATTGAAGTAAATACTTTTATCGCAGTACAAATTACTGATATTGTGCCTACAATACAAGGATTAACATATAATTTTGTGTTTGATATTTTGTGTAACACAGAAGTTTGGAATTTAGATGGATATAACCAACGTCCATATTTAATAATGAATGAATTAGACCAACTTTTTTCAAATACTAAGATGAAATCTTTAGGGCCAGCAACATTCTTAGGGGCGACTAGCTTGAAAATTAATGAAAAAATGCTTGGTTATACTATGATGTTTTCATTTTCGGAAATACAATAGTAATGGATATTTTAACAAAAGTTGCTGGCACAGACTTTTATTTTATACCTTTTGCTACATTAATTCATCAACCAACAATAAAAGAAATAGCTTTATTAGGAGAAAAAACCCTATTTGATGCCTTAGCAATCTTTGCGGGTTCTTCTCCAGATTATTTTAAAAAACAAGTACTTAAAGGAATACCCGAAGAAGAGCGTGGAGCAACAGAAGTTGAATTAAATTATACGATAACATCAGAGTTAGATGTTTTTTATAAATATTGTTTAGGAACTCAAGAAAAAAGAGTAATTGAATCCTTTTTATTTTTAATTTTTGAATCATTACGAGGAGTAAAATTTATTCCTATAGGAGAAACAAAAATGTTGCTTCAATTATCTTTTGTAGATATTCTTAGTAAAGAAGAAAATAAAATAAATACTATTACTCTTGATGCAGAAAATTTCTCAGAATTAAAAGAAACTATTTCTGATATGTTTACTTATCAATCAGAAGAAGATCAAGAAGCGAAACTAAATCCTGCTGGAGAAATGGCTCAAAAAATTGCCGATAAAATGGCTGCAGCAGCAGAAAGAAGAGCTAAAATTTATGGGAAAAATAAAGCTAAAAAAGATGAAGAGTCTGTAATAGGAACAATGGCTTCAATTTTAGCTACGAGTGATGGTATACCAATAACAGAGGTCTTAAAATTAACATTTCCACAGGTTCTTATTCAGTTAAATCGAACACAAATGTTCCAACAATATCGTACACAGATTACACTTGGGGCTTTTGGAGGTTTAGAAGCAGATGATGTAGTAAACTGGCAACAGTCAGTTTAATTTTACTATCAAAACTTTATAATACAAGCTTGGTTTTTTCTAGATGTATTAGGGAATATAATTCCAAGAACAACTCATATAAGAGGAGGAAAAACAAATGAATGAAAAATTTGGCGTTCGAGAAATAGTAGACGTAGTATTTAAGGCTAAAAGTGCTATGACTGTTGGTAACACTAAGTATAAAAAAGGTGAACCAGTTATCTACTTCGACTCAGCTAAAACTTCAACTTTGGAGTCTACAACTGCTACTGTTTACGCTCAAGGTGGACGTGGTAATGCTCGTTTACTTGCTTGGGAAGGTGACAAAACAGTTACTTTCAATTTTGAAGAAGCTCTATTATCAACACGTAGTTTTGCATTGTTATCAGGTGGTAATTTAACAGAAAATACTCGTGTAAATATGCACGTTACAGAACGTGTAGAAGTTACAAAAGCATCTATTCAATTAAATGAAAAAACTGCTGCCGAAGTGCCAGTACTTGATTTAGCTCCATATCTACCTAAAAATGGACAAATCTTAAGCGCTGCAGATCCTACTTTAGTAACACAAAGTGGAAATGCTAAATATCCTGAAGCAGGTATCTATGTAATGGAACTTAATGAACATGGTGAAATTACTCGTCGTTTTGATGTTACAGCAGGTGCTTTAAAAACAGCTCCTTCTACTCCGGCTTTATCTACTTTGGCTGAATCAGAACAAGGTGAAGATACTGAATTAGATGTAACTAAAAAATTCTATCTAGCAAGCGCTTATGCTGGGGAAGAAGCAACTACAGCTGTTTCAGGCGCAAATGCTTTAGACGAATCTAAAGTTTACTTAGTTGACTTTTATGTAGCTCAACCAGGTTCAAACTTGACAATTACACCAGGTAAATTTGCAGGAAGCTTCTTGATCGAAGCAACAACATTGTTCCGTCGTCAAGCTGATAGCCGCGACTTCCCAGCTCAATTTACTATCCCAAATGGTAAAATCAGTTCTAACTTCACATTCACAATGGCATCTACTGGTGATCCAAGTACATTCCCATTCCAAGTTGAAGCACAACCTGATTATCTTCCATTTAACAAAAAATGTAAAGCATTGTTTGCATTGGATGTTGCTGAAGAACCAATTGGCGAAAATGAGTGCTAATAATTATGAAAGACCTAGTATTTTTGCTAGGTCTTTTTTTTGTAAGTAAATCATATTTTTTATTATTGATAAAGACATACGAGAAAAAGGAGAGAAACATACTATGAGTAAAATATCTTTTAGTAAACTTAAATTAAAGGTTGATGATAGTGTCAACACTGTAGACATTGAAGGTGCAGATGGTACAATTTATGAGATTGAAGTAAAACAATATCTTCCAATTGAAAACAAAATTAAACTTGTTTCTTATGTAATCGCAAAATCTGCGAATGGTGGCGTTATTCGAGAAGATATGTTAGATGCCTATCTTGGTGTAGAATTGGTTAAAGAATATACTAATTTTTCATTTACAGAAAAAATGCTCCAGAATGATGCAGATTTATTTGATGTACTGGAATCTAATGATATTGTAGGCAAAGTACAAGATGCAATGAATCCTGCAGAATTAGAAGACATTATTCGTTATATTAATTCTTATTCAGACCAAATGCAAAAATCTATTCAATCTTCTGTATCAGGATATACTGCTCAAGAAAAAGCTATTGAAGGCATGGTAGCTAAATTTATGAGTGAGATTGTCAGCAACGAATCAGAAACAGTGTCAGATAACTAACATTATACCTTCTTATCACAAGGAGGAATGAGTACGAATGTCTTTATCAGATGTTTTAAATGCGGCTCCTGGTTTGTCAGATTTAACGATTGGAATAGTTGCTATCCTTTTGGTAGTCTGGTTAGTTGGGAAGTTTTTAGATAAACAACAAGAACAAACTATGTTACACAATGAACAAATGGATAAAACGTTCAAAATTATAGCAAGTTTTACCGAAACATTATCTGAACTAGTCGCACTTATCCGAGAAGGAAATGAAAAGACAGAAAACGTTTCCGATAAAGTTGATGAAATAAATCGTAAGCTAGAACACTTTGAAATTCATGACGAAAAAGAGCATAGCGAGAAAAAACAAGGAGACAGGAACGATAGTTAATCTATCTCCTGTCTCTATTTTTATCCCAAAAGGAGGGAAGAATATGGCCGATAATCTGCCAAAAATACCTTATACGTTACAAAACATACGAGACTTAAAATTTTATTCTGTCTATAATTTACAGCCTTTACAATCATACTCTTTAAGAGATTTTAGTTCAGGTGATACAAAGCATAGAATATATCAAAATTATATTAATGCTTATGAAGCAGATTTTACTTCTAGGGCAGGAATGAACGCCGAAGAATTTTCTAAAAAAGCTGGTCTTCATAGTAAATTAGTTACAGAAAATACAGATTTTATTAAAAATTTTAAAATAGCACAAAATAATTTCAGTATAAATAATACAGAGTTAAACAAATATGTTAATGATTTATTATCTGGAGATTCCGATAGACTACAAAAATTAGCTGGCAAAGAAAAAGAAATTATTAAAGTATTAGAGACTTGGGCTAATTCAGTTCAAGAATATCTTGATGTACTTTCACGAGTAGATGATTTATATTATTTTAGAAATATGGATCAAGCTCAGATAAATGGTTCTATTTCTATGGCAAGCGGAAGAAATATTTCTCAAGCCTTTAGATTGGAACGAAGCGCCATGACAGCAATGCAAAATGCAGACGCTTTGATAGTAGGACTAAAACAATCTATTGATAAAGTTAATCAAGAAGGATTGTCTGTTAAACAATTATCGAATATGGTTATTACAACTCCTAGTTATGAAGGAGTTAGAGGACAAACGCCGTCAACAACAAAAACATTGGGAAATTTAAAGACAATGGTTGGTTCATTGAGTAATTTAATGGGTTTTGCCTTTGAAGCACAATTAGCAAGTGGTCTAGAACGTCAAGTTAATGAAGCACTATCAGACATCGCTCTCTTGGGAGGAGCAGAAGGAGTTTCAGTAACTTTAAGTGATGGACGACCTTTTAAAGTTAAACAAAGTAAAACAGACCTTAGAGCAACTGTTGAAGGAGTTGACTTAGGTTTTTCTTTAAAGAATTTATCTAAAAATGGCAAAACTAAACGAGTTTCATTAAATACTTCTAATACAAATCAGCTTATTGCTTTAATAAGTAATAATCAAGATTTTAGATCGCAATTAGCTGGGACATTAATGTGGCGTTCTAATTCTATAAAACGAACTAGTGACCAATTAACAATGTTTTTAGCTTCCTTGTCTGCAGACTATGCGATTGCAATGGGAGGAAATGACCGTATTGATTATATGGTTTTTAATGATAAGGTTATTAGCTTAGGAGAATATTATTCAATTATGGAGAAAAGATTATCTCTTAAAATTCACCCTAGTGCTAGTCAAAATTCTTATCAAAATCAACTTAGAGAGTTGAGAGAGCGGGAAATATTAGCTAATATGCCTGTTAAATTTACAACATAGAGAGCAAAAGGAGAGGAATTAAATGGCAAATAATGTAGACGTTGGTTTAAAGTTTAAAACTACCTACGAAGGTCTTGATGCTGGTAAACAAGACCTAAAAGAGCTAAAAAACTTAATGGATTCCATTGGAAAAGATGGAGTTAAACTTAACTTAAAAGATGGAGAAATTGAACAAGCCAAACTACAAATTTCAGCTTTAGAGCGCTCAATTAGAGAAGCCGAACAAAGTGGTGGAGATTTTGGTAGAATTTTCCAATCTAATTTAAATGCAGTACAAAATGAAGCTAAACAAACTGCAACTAGTGTTTCAAAAGTAGAGAAAGAAATTAAATCTTTAAACCAAACATCTAACAATGGTGGAGGATTTAAATCTATCTCTAACGCTGCTCGTTTAGCAACAAAAGAAATTCAGGGAACGACAGGTCAAATTGACCAGTTACGAGTGAATTTACAACAAGGTATGGGACAAACTATTGCTTTTGGTGCTATTGGGGCTGTGACAGGCGCAGTAACAGATGCTTTAAATGTAACAAAACAATTAGACGAAATTTCAACAGATATTAGTATCGTTTCTGGTAAAACTAGAAAAGAAATGGAAGGATATCGTGATGCTGCTGTAGATGCTGCTGATGCTTTAGGGACTACTACAAAAGATTATTTAGACGCTTCTTTAATCTTTGAACAACAGGGTGGTCAAGCAGCTTATTACGCAAAAGAATTAGCAGAAGCTACTGTAACAGCCGCTAATATTTCTAATGTAGCAACGGACCAAATGTCTGAATATCTTACAGCTACAATTAATGGTTTCCAACTATTAAAAGAAAAAGGTGGAGAAGCTGGTACTTATATTACTGATGTAATGGCTAAATTAGGAGCTGCATCTGGTTCTGACTTAGCTGAAATTGCTACAGGTTTAACACGTACTGCTAATACAGCAAAAGACGTTGGATTCGAATTTGAAGAAATAGCAACAATGATTGCTACTGTTTCTGAAGTAACTCGTCGTACACCAGAAACAATTGGTAATGCGTTCAAATCAATGCTTACTTCATTTACCCAATTGCGTGAAGCTGGAGAAGAAGAAGTAGAAGCTTTTACAAATAAAGTTCAAGAAGCTTTTAAACTTGGCGGAATTGAAGATATTTCTTTATTTGATAATGGAAATCTAAGAGATGCTGCAGATATCTTTAAAGATATTGCTGCTCGTTGGCAAACAATGAATAAAGAACAACAATCTTTAGTTTCTGAAGCTGTTGCTGGTAAGTACCAAGCAGAAACATTCCGTGCATTTATGAATAACCAAGAGCGATACAATGAATTACTTGGTGAGGCTTATGATTCTGCTGGAACATCTGCACAACAACAATTAGTATATATGGACTCTTTAAAAGCTAAAGGGGAACAACTTCAAAACGCTTGGCAGGGCGCTGTAAATACAGTTGTTGATTCAGATATGTTTAAGGGTGTTTTGGAAGATGCTACTAATTTCTTAAAAATTATTGGTGACGCAAAAAGTGGACTTGGTGGTTTAGCTACAGCAATTGCTCCTATTGTTGGTATTGGTGGACAAATGTTTGGCGCTAACCAAATTGGAGAATTATATTCCAACAATAGATTGAATAAACAAGCCAAAGAAATTACAGCAAGTTTAGAAAAATTAAAGGTTGCTCAAGAGGGTAATTTAACAGCTCTACAAGAAGAGTATAAATCAGCAGCCCAAGTAAATCAAATTATGTCTACTCTTGGACCAGAGGCTGCTAAAAATTACGAAGAAGTAACTAAAGAGATTACTAAACTTGATGAGAAATTAAAAGATATTCCTAAGAGTGCAGAAGAGGTAAAAGCTAAAACTGAAGAAGCTGCAAAATCTCTTACTTTAAATGGCTATTATAAAGGCGTAGATGAAAAGAATGTTACTAGAGCGGCTAAAGGTTTGGAAAGTGAAAAAGATCCTCGTATTTTAAGTAACATTAATGAACTTAATAAAGCTAGGGAAGCCCTACAAAAAGCAGAACAAGTGTCTCTTGACCAACTTTCTACTTTAGAGGGAAAAGTTACATTATTAGATACAAGAGCATCAAGTTCAATTAAAAAATTACAAGAAGAACTTGTTGTTTGGGAAGATGATTATAGAGGAGCCCTTTATGAGAATAAAGCTTTGGCAGATAAATTCTCTGCGGACATTGATAAAGTTAGAGAAGGAATAGACCAACAATATGATAGCTATTCTGGACTATTGAAAGTTCGTAAAGAGGCTAAAGCAATTGAAGATCAAATTAGAGATAGTATGAAATCACAAGAGTATGAAGCTCTTGATAATGTTTCTAAGGCTCAAAAAGAACTTGAAAATAAAGCTAAAAAAGTAGTATTAGAAGAACAATATACTAATGAAATGAAAGAACAAAATAAAATTATTGCTGATAGAACGGTTTTAGAAAATAAAGCTCAAAGCACTGCTCAAATTGCAAAACGAACAGAATTAATTCAAAAAGGCGTTAGAGGAATGAGTTTAGCTTATAGCACAATAGTTCCTATTATAGCTACCTATAATTCTGTACAAGAAGAAAGTATTAGTAAACAAGATGGTGTAATTGCTGGTTTACAAACTACTTCTGCTATGTTAATGGCATCTATGAACCCTTGGGGTATGGCTGCAGGAGCAGCTGCTGGAGCATTTTCATTAATAGTTGATAAATTTGATTTATTTAAATCTCGTGGAGAAAAAGCAAAAGAAGTTAATGAACAATTAACTAAAACCTTTATGTCTCTTCAAGAAACAGTTAGTGGAAATATTTCTAACCTAAATGATATTGCAGATACCTATAAACGTTTTGAAGGTGTTAATGCTGAAGCATTTATTAATAATGCACCAGACCCAAGTGACACAGAAGCTTTTGAAAAGTATAATAAAAATCTAGAAGATTATGATAATTTAGCTGGTAAAATTGCTCAAACAAATCCAGAATTGGTTAAAGGTTATGATGATACTGGCAGAGCAATTATAGATCTATCTAGAGATTTTGAGACATTAATGGAACAGCAAAAAACTGCTAGAACTGATAATTATCAAATGCTTTCGGCAAATAGAAACTCATTTATTACACAACAAGTCTCCGACTTGCAAAATGCTAAATCTAATATGAATGATTATTCTGTTGAAGTTGCTAAATTAACCAAAGAACTTGAAAATGCAAAAAAACAGGGCAAAGGCGAAAAAGTAGATGATATTCTAAAAGATTTAACTAATGCTCAAAATAAAATTTCAGAAGTACAAAAAACTTTCAGTGAAACTAAAGCTAATATTCAAAGTAGCATTGTAGTACCTTTTAATGAAGCAAACGATGAATTTAATAAATTAGTTGACAAAGCTCCTGAATTAAAAGAAGCATTTGAAACTTTTTCTGATACTTATATGAACTCTAATTTCCTATCAGGAATGGCATCTGAGAATGACGAAGAAGGAATGAAAAATCTTGTTCAAAATATGGGTCTTATTAAAGATAAATTTACTGAAATCGCTCAACAAGACCCTGGGAAAGCTCAAGAATTCTTAGATAAAATTGCCAAGTCTAGTGAATGGGCTAAATTAGCCCTATATGATGTTCAAGGAAACATTGAAACTCTACAAGAAAAAATGGCAGAAGCTGCAGACCCAATTACAGATGGTGCGCAATCTAGAGCATTAAGTTTTGTAGATAAAGTAATTCCAGAAAAAGATGTTAAAAAAGCTCAAAAACGTATTGGAGAACTTGCTTCAGATCTTGAAGAAAAGGTTGAAGATGCTAATAAAATGAGATTCGACTTTTCTAAAGCAGAAGGTGCTGATTTTACTGGTGATAGAAAAGAAATTCAAAATATTAGTGATAAAATAGAAGACTATAACAAACTTCAAGATGTTATGTCTGACGTTTCTGAGGAGTATTCTAGAACATCTCGCACTATTGAAGGGTTCAATGAAAACCTGGGTCATGTTGGAGATATAGATGCTGCAATGCAAGCATTGGATCAACTTCAAAAAAATGGCTTAGACGATAACCAATTAGAAACGTTAAAACAAAAGTTCCCAGAATTAGAAAAATCTATGAGGGAATCTGCTGAAAAAGGTACAGAGGCCTTTAAAGAAAATGCTTCAAATTTATATGATATTTTGTCAGAAGAACATGAAGCTGCTATAACTGGTATGGTTATGAATAATGAGCAATTTTATGGAGTATGGATGCAAAACAACTCTAAAACGATCAATAAAATTGCTGAAGATTATGGCATTGATGCAGCTAACTATCAAACATTAGCTGAATATAAAACTGCTTTACAGTCATTAAGTCTTGAAAATCTACAAGTTATTGCAGGGCAAGAAGTAGAAACAAATAATGAAAAAAATAAACAAATTTTAGCTGGTGAAGCTAAACACTTTACCAACATGATTTCTTTATCTGATATTTGGTCTAATTCAAATCTTACTTATACCCAAAAGCTTGTAGCATCTTTCCTAAATGCTTATGATGATGTTGCCAATGGATTCAACCAATTATTTGCAAGTATGTCACAAACTTTATTGAATTGGATGAATTGGGCTCACAAGGCAATTGGAGATTTATTAGGAGGGCTTTTTGATAAACTTCCAAAAGGCATAAGGGAAAAATTAGGTCTTGATAAGGTTAATGATTGGGGCGAAGGTGGAGCCCCAGAGACAATTTGGAATAAATTACCTTCTTCTACACTTGCTAAAGATTATGTAAATAAAAAGAACCAAGAAGCTAAAAAAGAGCAAGAGGAAAAAAATGCCTTAATTCAACAAATTCTTGAAGGAGAATTCAAAAATTCTGATGGTACTTCAAATGCAGATTTAATGAAACAATTAGGTCTTGACAAACCACAATCATTAGAAGGTATGAATGCTATTCCTAAAGACGCAGAGAATAAAGATGTTGAAAAAGATGGCAAAATTGAAAAGGAAGACAAAGATAGTAAAAAAGATGTTGATAATTTAGAACTAGAATTAGATAGATATTATAAATTAGATCACATCTTAAGTGAAATTGAAAAACGTTATTCAGAGTTGTCTGATGCTAAAGATGCTGCTTATGGTAATGATAGATTAAATATCATGAAACAAGAAGAGCAATTATTAGCTCAAAAAGCAGGAGTATTAAAACAATATACTGCTGAATTAAATAAAGAACAAGATGAATTAAGAAATAAACTTGCTTCTCAAGGATTTACATTTAGCGCTAATGGCGATATTGATAATTTAAATCAAAAATTAACTGATTTACAAAACACCGCAAATTCTAAAACCGGAGACGCTAAAGAAGATGCAATTGATGCTGTTAAAAAGATTCAAGAAGAAGCTTCACGTTACCAAGATATTACATTTAATTTAATTCCAGACAAACAAAAAACATTAAATGAAATTAAAAAACAACTTTCTGAAATTGCTAGAGAAAGAATTGAGTATACTGTTAAACTTAGAGTTGACAAAGATGAATTCAAATCTGATGTTTTAGATGTTGTTAAAGAAATGCAAGATTCTTATGCAGACCTTGATGAAAAAGCTCAAATTGTCGGCAAAGAAATGAAACAAGCTTTAGACAATGTCTCTTATTGGCAATCTATGATGAGCCAAGTTAGAAATGATCGTGGTTTAACAGATTCTGATAGACAAGATTTATTACAAGAATATAATAAAAACTTGCTTGATGCAGTTTCAAAAGCAAGAAGTGGCTACAAAGAATTATTAGAAGTACAAGCTGATTTTGTGAAACAATCAATTGAAGCCATTAATAAAGTCAATGATAGATACGATAACTTATTTGAAAAAGCTGGACAGTTAGCAGCTAAAACAGAAGAATTATATGGTACAAAAGCTTATGGTAAAATTGTTGGTTATTTCGACACCCAAGAGAAGGCGATTAATGGTCAGGTTAAAAATCTTCAGGAAGCTCAACGTAGAATGATTAAATATCGAAATTCTGTTAAACAAGGATCAGATGCTTGGAATGAGGCAAATGATGCTATTAACGAAATGGCTGATTCAATTAGCGATGCTTTATTGAAAAAACTTGAGTTAGCTCAAAAACGTTTTGAATTATTTACTCAATCAGTTGAGGATGGATTCCAAAAAATGTTTGGTACTTGGGGATTAGATGGAGTCATTGATGATTTTGATAAACTTACTGAAAAACAAGATAAATATTTCAGCAACTTTGAAAAATTTACAAATATCAGTAGCAAAATCAAAGAAATTAACGACGAAATTGCTAAAACACAAGACCCTAAACGCGCCAAAGAATTAGCAGAATTTAGAGATAAAGAATTATCTGCTCTCTTGGCTCAAGATAAAGTTTCCCAAGATGATTATGATCGTGCAATGAAAATGTATGATATTAAACAAAAAGAATTAGCTTTACAAGAACGAGAAAATGCAAAACGTACAGCTCAATTAGTTCGTGATGCTAATGGTAACATGACTTATGAATATGTTAGAACTGAAACAGAAGATTTATCAAGTGAAATCGCAGACTTACAGAAACAAAAAGATGAATTATATGCTTTTGATTCTGATAAGGTAAGAGAATCTGCCAAAGGTGTATTTGATACTATTTCTAAATACCAAGATAAAATAAAAGAATTACAAGATAAAGGATTAGATCCTGCAGAATATAAGAAAGAGTTACAAAAACTTCTTGATGAAGCAGAAGATGAAATTAAAGATAAAACTAATGAAATGAATAAATGGTTAGAAAATGCTGGAAAAGATGGATTAAGTAATCTACAAGGTATGGTTGCAAATGGTACGATTACACCAGACCAACTAGGGGTAGATAAAAATACATTATCAAGTATTTTCTCAGCAATGAAAGATGGTACTTTAACAGTACAAGATATGTTAAGCGGAGACTTTAATGATTTTGCAAGTTCTATTGGTATGACAGCCGATCAACTTAGTGGTACAATGGATAAATTATTAGAATTAATCTTAGGGGATAACATTGATATTGCAGAAGCAATGATGGATGCAAGCAATAAATGGACTTCTACTGCTCAACAAAATGTAAATAACTTAGGAAATGCTTATGCTGAGTATATGTCTCAAGCTACAAAAGTTTTAAATGATTATAGCAGCTCTACAGGAAGATTAAATGATTTGTTAAACCAAACAAATCAAGCTTCTCAACAAGTTATTTCAACTATTGATAAACAAACTCAGGCAATGCTAAGAAGTCAAAGACAAACTGATGCAACATCAAATAGTGTTTTAAATCTTCAAAACAGATTAATTGGTTCAAATGGAAATTCAGGACTGTTCGGTTCAATGGTTCAGTTGCAACGTACTATGAATGAGCAATTACAACCTTCAATGGTAAACACTGGTAAACAAACTGATATATTAAGTGGAAAAACTTATAACTCAGCAGTAAAATATAATGCAATGGGAAATGAAGCTAAATTCGCTTACCAACGAGTTAACGCATTTAGTGACCAACCTACAAAAGTAGCAATGTCAAATATTGATAGAATTACTGGTAAAACCAATAATACTGCTGGAGCATTTAGAAATGTTAAACGTGATGCAAATGAAGGTAGAAATAGTATTATTGACTTCAGTTCAGCAATCAGCACTTTAGCTGGATATGGCTCTTATAAAGTTTCTGGAGGTTCTACTAAAAAAGCTGCTTCACTAGATAGTGGAGGTTATACAGGAACATGGAGTAATTCAACAAATAATGCTGAGGGTAGAATGGCAATTTTACATGAAAAAGAATTAATTCTTAATAAAGAAGATACAAAAAATATTTTAGAATCAGTTAAAATGCAAAGAGGACTAATGGAATCTATTAAGGGCAGAGGTTCTTCTGTAAAAAATAGTATTCAAAACATGAGTTCTAATATCTCTAATATTCAAAATAGTAACAGAATGAGTACAGTTGAACAAAACATTACTCTTTCACCAAACTTCCCTAATGCTAGAGATCGAAGTGAAATTGAAGCGGCATTCGAAGGATTATTAGGTAAAGCATCAACTTATGTTGGAAAGAAATAGAATATAAAAACTAGGGGCGGAAATACGACTATTTTCGCCCTTTCTTTTTAATCTCAATAGGAAAAAAGAGAAAAAGGAGCTGACATGATATGGATAAAAGCCAAGAGCTTTTTGATGCGATTCGATTAATTGCAAGGAACGAAATAGAAAAACAAGCATCTACAGATACTGTGATTGGTACAGTAATTGAACGTGTTGAATCAAGCGACGCTTATAAAGTTTCTTATCAAAATATTGAAATTCTAGCAAGTTCTATGGGTGGACGATATAATGCTGGAGATTCTGTATATGTAATGCTTCCTAAAGGAAGATTAGATGGAGTCAAGTTTATTATTGGTAAAACTAATGATAGGACTCCGACTATAACAACAAATGCAAATGGACTATCCGATTCTACTCTTGGTATGATTCAGGATATTATTAATAATTTTAACGATTTAATTTCAGATAATAAAATTACCCCAGTAGAAAAACAATCTTTACAAGTCCAATGGGAACAAATTAAAAAGTCTTATCAGGAAATTTTAAATAATTCTGCGCCTTATCCAGAAATTGATTTAACTGGCTTAAATTCTAAATATAAAACTTTAGAATCATTAATGAATGTTATTTTAGAAAATATGGAAACTACTACAGAGGTTGATGGAAATACAGTAAGACAAGTTTTATCTAATTATTTAACTGAAGATACCTCAGTAAGAGTTTTAATCCAAGAGGCACTAAGAAATGAAATTACTTATAAAGCTGATATTGTTTCAACAAATGGTGAGAGTTTTAAAAATGGTGTAATTAATACTAATTTACAAGTAATTGCTATGAGAGGTAAAAAAACTATAACTTCATCATTCGAACCAGAAAATATTAGATGGTACAAAATGAAAGATGATGGTTCTATTTTACCTAATTGGTCTAAGACTGGTAGAAGTATCCCTATTACATCAGAGGATGTTGACATTAAACAAGTATTTGTGGTACAATTATATGTAGAAGAAGCAATGGTAGCACAAGATACAATAACTATAGTTGATTTAAATGATATAGAAAATATTAAATTAAGTTTAACTCCTAAGTTAAGTAGAACTCAAACGTTTGACCCAACCACTAAAAATATTATACCAGATTATACTATACAAAATCAAGTCATTCAAGCCAAGACTCTAAAAGGGGCGGATGATATTACTTCTTTAGTAACACATCAATGGTATTATAATGGAGAATTAATTACTAATGATGGTAGGTTTGAAATTCAAAATAACGCCTTGTTTATCAAAAGAAATTTAATGGACTCAGAAAATCCTACAATGATGATTGATTGTAAAGTATCTTATTATAGTGAAGAATATAATTTAACCCTTGAAGATTCTTTGTCTTTAGACTTCTCTTATGTATCTAATGGAGAAGATGGGGAGGATGGCAAGAATGCTCTTTTAGTTAACGTTCTTCATCCATATGGCACAACTATTAAAAATAAACAGCAATCTCTTCTCTTGGTATCATTACAAGCATATTTTGCTGATAAAGATGTTCTTTCTTTATTAAGTAATAGAAAATGGTTCTATGCAGATGAATCAGTTAATTCTTCTAGTCCTTATTATGATAAAGATGGTGGAGTAGGTTGGTCTTTAATTAGCGAAACGAATAATTTGAATGGAGCTTTAAATGGGTATGATACAAATATCCTATCTATTTCTGGAAATGGCTTTAATGGGAGCATTTCTATCAAGGTGGTAGCTTACTTTGAAGAATTTAAAGGAGCTGCAACAACTACTTTAATTGATTCTACCGATCCAATTACAGGTGTTATCTTGGGCAATACGCAATTAAAAAATGGTGAACCAACTTCATTACAAATAGAAGCTTATTTAGGACAAATGAAAATAACAGATACTTCTAATTACACTTTTGTGTGGAATTTAGAATTGATAGATAATAGTTCTAGAATGATTGGTCCAATGGAACCTTTTACTACAAGTACAGTATGGCCTAAATATGGAGAATCTATTATATTAGAATGGGGAGATATCCCTGAAAACGATAATGTTTATGTAACATGTAAAATATATCGTAATGAGTAGATAAATATAGAGATAAAGGAGAGGACAAGATGACATTAACTCAAGTAGGTACAGCCTCTGCTGGTATTTCAAAAGTGATTGATGGACAAAGTCAATATATATTCTGGAGATTTTCAGCAAATCCAGATGGAAATCCTATGACAGAAAGACCAACAGAAGATACAAAATATATGGGTGTTTATACAAGTACAAAAAATAAACCTTCTGAAGACCCAAGTGAATATATCTGGACCAAAATTAAAGGCGAGGATGGTTCAGATGGAGAAAATTCTTATAGCGGTATTTTAACTGATGAATTTATTGCTATTAATACAGATGCAAATGGGGATAATGGTGATTTTTCTAAGGCTAGTACGTCAATTATTTTGTTTGAAGGAACAAGAGAAAATACATCAGAATGGGACATTTCTGTTGAAGTAACTACAGGAATTCAAGGAAGTTTAAGTTCTTCAAAGGATACTTATAAAGTGTCAGCAATGACTGTAGACTCAGGAGAAATAACTTTTATTGCTAAGTATAAAACAACTACTTTGACAAAAGTAGCTAAGATTGCAAAAGTAAAACAAGGAGCTACAGGAATCTCTGGCGAAGATGGTGCTGATTCAATAACTGGATTATTAACAAATGAATCTGTAACATTACCTGCTGATAAAAATGGTATTGTTGAGAGCTTCTCAGAGGCTTCAGGAACGTTTAAGGTATTTGATGGATTATCAGATGTTACTGGTAGAAACGTTGTTTATACATTAAAGAATAAGTCAGGAGGAACCTTTAATATTAATGCTTCTACTGGAGTATATAATATGACTGAAATGAGCAAAGATTCTGCTATAGCAGTCTTTGAAGCTACTTATAAAAATATTAAGATTGAAAAAATATTAAGTGTGGCTAAATCTAAAGCAGGAAAAGAAACTTATACTTATACAAAATATTCTAACTCAAAAGATTTTGGGAATTACGACTACAGTGGGAATCCGAATTTGATAAACAATGTTTCTTTTGATTTATTGAGTAGGTCATCCAGTACTATGAGCCCTGTAGCAGAAGGAGTTACTGACCATGGGGATTATTTTGAGATTGACTGCGATATTGAAGCACCTGCTGTCAGAACAAGTGTATTTATACCATTTCAACCCCGTGTTTTACCTAATGTTCAATATACTCTTTCGGTAACACTTGAATTTGACGAAGCATTTGTTGCTAGCGGTGCAAGTCAAAGCTTTACTTATGGCTCGAATGTCAACGGGACATTAACTCGTCCTGTAACTATAATCGGTAAAAAAGAAGTTGGTAAAAATAGAGTTTCTGCAACATTTACTACTCCTAGTGATTATACTGGGGATAAACAAATCAACCCATTCTTTCAATTTTGGTTTGCTAGTACGTCAAAGGGTAAAGCAAGAGTCTACTATGATATAAAATTAGAAAAAGGTGCTACTGCTACACCATACCAGCCTAATCTACTCAATGCTCCATATTATTTGAGTAAGGTGGCTTTGGGTGAGAATTTGATAACGAATACCAACTTCCCAATTATAGGAGAAGGCAATGCTATTTCTGGTTTTGATATTTCAGAAGAATTAATAATAGGTGACACTTATACTGTATCTTTAAAAGGGACTAAGGCAGCTAATAGAGAATTTCAACTATACTATGGAGACGCACAGAATTACCAAGCAACTTTAAAACCTGTGGAAGGAGTAACAGATGTGTGGAGTGCCACGTTTACAGCCAGCAATTCTACCGGAACGTCAAATTTACTTAGAGTAGCTTTATGGCAAATGCCTAAGACTGTAACAACTAGTAATGTTCAAATTGACTGGCTCAAGATTGAAAAAGGAGGAACACGAACTCCTAACATTGATTCATATAAATATATGGGCGTTTATGTTGGAGGAGAAAGCGAACAACCTCATGATCCAACTCAATATGCTTGGAGCCAGATCAAGGGTAATGATTCTACAGCTTATTCATTATTATTAAGCAGTCAAGTAATGTCATTACCAAGAGGAGCAAGTAAACTAGTTCCAGAAAATGTTACTATTTCTGGCATGGCTCAAACAGGTGACAAATCTATTGAGAACATCAAATCTCGTATTGTTGTAGAAGAAACTACTAATGGAACTACATGGACTACTAAGTATGATACAGACGCATTAACCTATACTTATACTCCTTCTTCATTAAACGTTTTGTCTGCACGAGTTAAAATGTATGTTGCAGGAGCCAAAAATGTACAATTAGATCAAAAGAGCATTAATATTGTTAAAGATGGTTCAAACGGTTCTAATGGTTCAAGTAGTTATACATGGATTCGTTATTCAGAAAATGCTAATGGTAATCCAATGACTACAATTCCTAATAGTAAAACTAAATACATTGGTATCGCTATTACACAAACTTCAACTGCACCAAGCTCTTATAGTAATTATACTTGGAGTAGAATCAAGGGAAGTGGAGGACTTGTAGCTAAAGTTTATTCTAATGGTGGAACAAACATTGAGCAATCTCCAATTCAAATTAATGTAGAAACACAGTCTGATGGAGATATAGTAGAACCAGATAAAGTAACATGGTATATGTCAAAAGATTCTTCGGTAGAATGGACAGCAATTAAAGCTGGAAATGGAATTACCTTAAATAAAAAATATATCATTGTTGAACCAGTAGTATTCTTAGAATCTAATTCAATTAGTTTTAAAGCCCAAGTAGAATATAATTCTATGGCAGCCTTTGATTACATGACTGTAAATAATAAAAGTTTCGATGCAATGAAACCATTAATTTTACGACAACCAACTGCTCCACTTAATCCTTATCCTGGATTATTATGGCTAGATACTTCTAGTGGTAGTGGTGATCCTTTAGATAAAACTAATCCAAGTTTAGTTTATCGTTGGGGTAAATCAGCAATTGAAAGTATAATTGGAACTGAATATGCACACTATGCTTATGCCAATACACCAACTGGATATCAAGAAGATGGTGTTACACCAGACCCAGGTTTTAGTGTTACTTATAATAGTAGACAAAAACCTATGTATATTGGATATTGTGTAACTGACACAGAACCAGATCCAACTACTCCTAGTTCTTATAATTGGAAGTCAATCACTACAGAAAATGGTAGTGAAGATGTCAATGGCGCCAGAGGTATTGCACAAGAAAAAACTGAAACAACTTATAAATGGGGATGGGTTGTTCTGAGTGCTTCTGATTTAAAAATGCTTCCTTGGTTAAATAACGAAGATGGTTCTACAATTATTGACTGGATTTATCAAATTACTCAAAAAACTTCTGATGATTCTATTATTCAAACTGTAGTTGGTTCAGAAGATATGTCGAAAGTATATGCTAAAACTGATGCGGTCGATGAACTAAGTAGTGCCAACCATGAATTATCAGATAAATTAGAAGAGTATAATAAGCAGATCGAAGAGGCTTTTGCTGGAATTGATACAACATATGTAAACAAATCAGAATTTGAACAAGAAATGAACAAGTTTAATTTTGGTATTGATAAAGCTGGTGGGGTTAACTTAATTAGAAACTCAACAGGTTTCCAATGGGAAGATACAGCACCTAGCGATGAAATGTTAACAAATCCTAAATTTGAAGGAACAATCTCAACTACTGGATTAGATGATAATGGTTGGGTATATAATGGTACAGGAATGGGTCAAATAATAGGAACAGAAAATGACTTTCCAGAATATAATATTATGCGTATTGGTGGAACTAATTCAACAGCTAAATATGGCTATAGTAAAAATATTCCTGTTGTTCCAGGTCAATTGATTAATATTTCTGGACAAGCTCGTATCCCCAGCACCATTGGAAATACTCATTGTATTTATGTTGCTATTAGGTTCTATGGAGCGGCAAGCCACCCATCAGCTCATAGTCACGCGAGCACAATAGGAAATGGACAAGGTTTTATCTATTTATATACAGACAAAAAGCACAATGCTGGCTCCATATTTGGAACAGATTCTTACACTGTAAAAACAAATAATATAGTCCAAGATTTTTGGAGCAATTATTCTGTTAATGTCACAATACCATCTGGAGCCGCTTTTATGAAGGTATATTTGTATAATAATTCTACAACTCCTACTGATTATTTTGACTTTAGGAAACCTAGTGTAGTTCTATATTCTGGAATGTTTGATTTCTGGCATAAAAATGATTCAGCCAATGCCCAAATTAGACAAATTTTAGGGGACGAATCACTAGAAGAACTTGGTTTAATTGCTGGTTTTGAATTAAAAGGTTTAAGATATAAACTAGACCAAGATATTCTTCTACCTAACCCAAATACAGAATATACTCTAAGTTGGTATGCTAATAAAATTAGTCAATCAGGAACGAGCAAATATTATGTAAAAGTATTAAATACAAAAACTGGGGCAGAAATAGCTGTTTCAGAAGCCTCTGCTGATACTATTGGATATCAACGAATGTCTGTTACTTTTTCAGTAACTAACACAAGTGCAGTTACTATTAGAATTGGTTTAGAAGGGGAAGGGAACGCAAGTGCAACATTATCTGCAGCAGGATTAATGATTAATATTGGTCCTTATCCTCTCTCTTGGCAATCCCATCACGAAGAAGTATATTCTACAAATGTTCGAATTGATAGTAGTGGTTTGAAAGTATTCAATTCTGATTACGATGGATATAATGTTATGACTCCTAGAGAGTTTGCAGGTTACTATCGTAATGGGGAAGTTTATGAAAGAGTATTTACCTTAAACAAAGATACAACGAAAGTTAAAAAATTAGAAGCGCAAGAAAGATTTATGATGAAACCAGTACAAATTGTATCGGTTGACTCTCCAACTATTCAAGGCTGGGCCTTTGTTGGATACAATGGTGAAGATACTGACTAAAAATAAATGGTCATTCCTAATTATTTGGGAGTGACCATTTCTTATTTCCCAAGAGAGAAGAGAAAAAGGAGGTAATTTAATAATGGCAACAAGTGGAGAGAAATATACTGCTTTCGCTCGACATCGTTTAAATTGTAGATGGTCGATAAACCGACAAGATATTGCTGGTAACTATACAATTGTCACCGGTTTTTTATATTTACAATCTATGGACGCTTATGGGGCTATTTCAGCTTCTGCCGTAGGTCAAGCACAAGTTACAATTAATGGACAAAAACAAACTGAAAATGCAACTTCTCAATTAAGTGCGCATCAAAATAAATTATTATTAGCCAAAGATTATCGAGTAGGACACAATAATGACGGTTCAAAAACGACTACTGTTTCTGGAAGCTATTTTGTAAATGTTACATTCGCAGGAGTTTACTATGGAACAATATCTGTTGGGAATTTTAATGCAAGTTTACCTAAAATACCTAGACATAGTTCTTTGAATGCAGTACCAACATTTACTGTTCCTAATGGATGTTCTTTTTCTATTAGTAGACAATCTAATTTTACCCACAACTTAACTTTTTGGGTTCAAAACAGAGCAAATCCTAATCTATCAGATGATAGTCATTGGACTTATTTAACTAATGTAGATAATGTTGCTACAAGTGGTAAATTTAATTTTACCGATGGACAACTATCAACTATAGCTCAGAGAATTAAACAATTTGCTGGTAATGGTGGAAATATTTTAGGAAAAGTTAAATTGTGGACAAATGGTGTGTCTGGTCTTAGTCAACAACGAACAGTTCAGATTGCTCATCCAGCACCAGCTTCTCCTAATATTGAAAGTTTTTCTTTAACTTCAGGGGAAAAAATTAACATTGGTTTAGACAATTTTCAATCAAATAGTAAATTTAAATATGATGTAATATTTAGATGTGCTGGCTGGAGTAAATCATGGTCTAATTTAACAACAAGTTCTACAGGATGGACGCTAACCCAAGAAGACGTAAATAATATGCTGAGTAGATTTACGGGAGCAACGAACAATGGTTATCAAGTAGAAATTGTTTCTAAACTTTGTGGTTCACAATATAGGAATAGTATGATAAAATATGCAAGTGCGATTGTTAATACGGAAACAGCTTCGCCTTTAATAACTGAAGGTTTTTCTCATGAAGATACAAATCCGGTGTCTATTGCTATAACAGGAAATAAAAAAATACTCTTAGATAAAAATTCTACTTTGAGGGTAACGGTTCCTAGCTCAATAATAACAACTAGAGACTATGGTAAGCCAGCTAGTATTGAGGCGTCGTTTGCAGGAATCAAAAAAACTGTAAATTATACAGAAGGAAATATGGTTTTAGATTTTGGTGTTATTACAGGAACAACAGGAAATCTAACTGTAACAGCTATTGATAGCCGAGGGTTAAAAGGAAGCGCCTCTTATGAAGTTACAGTACTTCCATATAATATGCCTGTAATTAACTTTAAAGTAAGAAGAAATAATAGCTTTGAGACAGATACTTTAGTTTCAGGTACTTCTATTTGGTCTCCTGTTGATGGGAAAAATAAAATTTTATCTGTGCAATACCAAATAAGTGGTTCAGATAAGATAGATATTCCTTTTACTACAGCAGCAAATGTATTAAGTATTACAGCACAAACATTACCATTAGATAATTCTCAGTCTTGGACAGTTACAATATTCATTACAGATAAGGCTGGAACATATTCTAGATCATATAATATTACGGAAGGTAAGCCATTAATGTTTATCGATCCAAATCGTAAATCTGTCTCTTTTGGAGATTTTCCAACAACAGGTGAAGAAAGAGGATTGTCTGGCGTTATAGAAATTGAAGCTGAGAGATACCATAGTACAGGTAAGACAGGAATTCAAATGAATAATAGTGATATATCTGGGTTAAATGGAATATTTTTCTCAAATGATACAATGAATAATTCTGGAGAAGGTTTACATTTTATAAGGTCCGGCAAAGATATCAATTCTCCTAGACATGATGATTATGATTATATGTACATGAGAGACAATGGTTTTTTTGTAAATAGTGATTCAAGACCATTATTTAAGGTAAATAACAACGGCTATCAAACTACGTCTAGTATATACTATTATGAACAAAAAGTGGCAAGTACCGCCAATTTTGAATCAGCTTTTATAAATTATTCTCGATGGGGTCAATTAGTAGTGGCTGCTGTAGGATTTAGTTTACTAAAAGATGAAGGTTGGAAAGTATTAGCTAAACCACCAGCAGGTTTCACACCGTCCAACGGAGGCCCTACTACACTAAGTTCAATGTCATATCGAGGTAAGACTGTTGGTTTATATGTAGGTGGTGAAGGTTTTGTCATAGTTCCTGCTATTGGAGCAGGCAATCCAAACGGAGATTCGTATAGAGGGACACTGGTATACTTTACAAACGATAATTATCCTGTATAGAAAGGAGAAAAAATAAATGTATACAGTATATAAAATACTATCAGAAAAAAATGAAAAAGGAAACTGGTATGAAAAATATGATATACCTATTGGCATTCCAGTTCCACCAGACTGTGTGTTGACTCCAATTCCAGAAAATATAAAAAATCCTAAATATGATTTTGCAAAAGATGAATGGGTAGAGGATCAAGAAGCTTTAATTAAAAATTTAAAAGAAGAAAATCAGTCTTTAAGAGAAAAAATAGAACTAAACGAAATGGCATTGGTCGATGCTATTAATATGTTATCTGATATGATTGTTAAACAACCTTAAAGGAGGTGATTATTAATGTATCCATATTTAGCAATTTTTTACGCAAGTCTTATCATTAAAGATCCAGAAGGCTGGAAAGGAAAAGAAAGCCAAATTCCAACTATGATTCGGGACGATGTTATGAAACTTGTAGACGAAATGGCAAAAAAAGACGTGCCCGCCGAGTAATATTATTTGGTTTAGGAATGTTAGTAGGTTTTTTATTAGCTGTTCTAATCTTTTAATCTCGGCAAAAAAATTAAGGAGGAAATAAAATTATGGCAAGTATTGATATGAATCAAATTCAAGATGTTTTCGCTGCTTTGGTAGCATTCGGTGGTATCTTGGCACCAATCGTATTTTATATTATTCAATTAATCAAACCTTTTATCCCTAGCGATTATACTAAATTAATCGCAGTAGTTTTAGGAGGAGCTATCGGAGCAGTATTAGTGGCAATTGCTCCTGCTCTTGGAATTGTAGGACTTAACTATATTATTGGTGTAATTGGTGGTTTAATCGGTGGTTATATTGCAACTAATCAATTTGACACTGCTGCTAAAAAAGGCTTTGAAAAAGGTCTAGACGAAACTAAAACAGAAAAATAAATAAAATAAATCAATAGGCTGTCATTGCACAGCCTATTTTTTTACATTAAAGAGAGTATTTATAAGGAGGTATATAAATGGCTTTTACAGATGATTTTTTAAAAAAGATAAAAGGTGGAGCTTATGCTAGTTGGAAAAACTATAAGGTCTTACCTTCTGTTGTTGCCGCTCAGGCAGCATTAGAGTCAAACTGGGGTAGAAGTTCCCTAGCGACACAAGGGAAAAATCTGTTTGGGGTAAAAGGAAGTTATAAAGGACAGTCTATTGTTTTCCCTACCCAAGAGTGGACTGGTGGGGGATATGTAACTATTAATGACGCCTTTGCCAAATATCCTAGTTGGGATGTTTCCATTGTGGAACATGGTAAATTAATTGCAGAAAATGCTCGTTATCGTGCTGCTATTGGGAAAACAGATCCTTTAGCCCAAATTACAGCAATTTGGAGCGCTGGTTATGCAACAGACCCCGCTTACCCAAGCAAAATTATGTCGGTTATTAATGCTAATAATTTAAGAGCATGGGATTTAGACGCTTTCTCTGGCGGAGATGGTGGAGGTTTTAGTGGGGATATAGGTGGTGGAAATGGTTATAAAAACTTTTCTGAAAATCTTATCAAGAAAAACGGTGCTACAAGACCAGGTTTTAAATTAGAAGCTATGCAAGCAATTGTTCTTCATGATATTCAAAGTAATTCTAATTTAGGTGGAATTAGAAATATCCTTAATTCTGGGAATGGTGGACAAAAAATGGGTTATCATGTGATTGTCTCAGAAAATGATGCACAATTAGTAGTCCCTTTTACTGAAGGAGTCTACCATGCAGAAAGAGGAAAAAGCTTAGTTGCTGGCATGAGCAACCCAAATAAAAAAACTATCTCTATTGGAATAGTAACAAAACGTTCACTTTCTAATTTTTCTACCAGTCTAAATATTAAATTAGCCTTAGTTATTGCAGAAATATGTAGGACATATAAAATACCTGCAACCGCTGTATTACCAGCTTGGCAGGTAGATGGCGTAAACGAACCCATTAGCTGGTACAATAATCCTTTCTTATATACTGCTTTTGTAGGAATGGTAAGTGATGCTATTGAAAAAGGAGAAGATGTAATTACAAATCCTGACTATAATAGTGGTGGAGGAGGAACTGGCGCTGATGGTTTAATACCAAATGGAGAAGGCGCAATTAAGAATATTATTAAAGAAGCCAATGATTTGCTTGGATCAATGACCTATTCTTGGACGAGACCTGCACAAATAAGAAAAGGCGGTTTTGGAGACTGTTCTTCATTCTGTCAATATTTATACCAAAAACATGCTAAGGTTGATATAGGGAGTTATACTGACGCCCAATGGTTCGGAAGTTGGGGTAAGAAAGTTGACGTTAAAGATGCTAGAGCAGGGGACTTAATATTCTTTGCTGGAACATATGCGACCAATATGACAACTACCCATATAGGTATTGTAGTTGGTGGAGGAAAGATGATTGACTTTGGTTCTACGCCTGGACCTAAATTGAATAATTATAATGATAGTTATTGGGGACCAAAAATTTATGGTGTTAAGCGAATTTTTTCTGATGCAGATTATAACCAATCTCAATCAGGAGGAGGAAAACCTTCAAAACCTACAATTGACCCTAAAGGAACATATGTTGTGAATGTTAAAAAATCAGTTGTTGCAACCAACGCTGATGTCGGTGGAGTATCTCAAAGAAGATTATCTTCCAATGAAGTTTATAGAGTACAAGAAATTGGTAAAACTAGTTTACAGTTAGCTTCTAATGAATTATGGGTGCCTAAGAGTAGTGACGCAATAACAGTTTCACGATTATCCACCCCATCTTCTCCTATTGGGGCTATTTCAACTAAACTACCTACAAAAGTATATTCTGCTCCTACTTATGTAGCAGAACCAGCAATGGAGAAAGGAACACCAAGAATTCTTCCTGAAAAAACAAGTATGAATATTTACGCTGTAGAGAATGGTTTCGCTCAAGTAGATTTAGAAAAAGATCATTGGGCTGTAGCTAATTCTACATATGCGACTTTGAATATTGATTTATCTGAAGAATTTGTAGAGGATATTAATTTTGAACAAGGTATTCCAACTTCAACTACTGTAAGAGGACGTTATGAACCAGAAGACTTTATTACAGTAGAGAATAGTTTACCAATTAAAAATGGATTAGCTATAATTGCTCATCCAGATTTATTAGATATTGGCTCAGTAGTTAATATAGAAATTCCATCAGCAACTAAATATAACAGAAAAGCAGTTGTTGTATCAAATAAATTAAATGATCCAGATGGAAATGTATTAGAATTGATATTTACAAATCAAGGAGATCAATATAATTTTGGGGGAAGGACTGGAATTGTTACATTGCTAGAAGTATTGGACAATGATGTAGATATTACAAAATTTATGAATAATCCAGAAGGTTACAAACAAACTAAAGCTATTCCTCCAAAAACTCCAGAAGGAGGTATGTTAGGTGAGCCAAAGTAAATCTTTAATTTTAAGAGACCCAAAAGGACAGAATTGGTTAGTCCGAGTATACCACGAAGATGGTATCCGTCAATTGTATACAACAAAAACTGACGAAGAGGGAGAAAATTCAGTGAGAATTAAAACCTATCAAGGATATTATAAACTTAAAATAAGTACTAAAGGACAGCTAATAACATTTCCAATTGATTCAATTGGGTAATATATAAAAAGAATTAGAGGGTATGCAATAACAATGTGCTTATCCTCTTTTTCAATACTTTTAGAGCAAAAAACAAAAGGAGGAAAAGGATAATGGAAGGATTTAAAAAACACACTTTTCGTGACCATCAAGGGAATATTATACTTCCTGAAACAGTCTCAGAAATGGTAAGAGAAACACCAGATAGACGTTTTGTAGATAATTCAGAAAAACAAATTTTAACTAGATTTGGTGGTAAAATTGATATTGTTGATATGTTAATTACTAATGCAGAACCTATTCGAGCATTAGCTACGCAAGAAGTTGCTTTAACTCAACTAATTGATAAAGTACCAAATAATTTCGAGGACATTGTTTTAACTACAGATGAACTATCACGTTTAGTTCCTTATATTTCACAATTAATTGAAAACTTAAGTTATCCACCAGTTGTAACTTCTACAACTTCAGGCTTATCTTATGCTTTACAAATTGATGATACAGATCCAGATAATTTAAAACTTAAATTTGCACAACAATCTATTAATACAGGTCAACCACTAACTTATGTTAAGGGAGATAAATGGAAGGTCCAACCAGGAGTACCAGATGTATTAGTTGAATTAGCACCAACTCATATTGCTTTTGATAACTCCAGAAAAACTGTTTTAGTCTTTAACGAAGGCAAAAATTTGGTGGACGTAGCAGAAGATGTATTTACAAATATAGTTAATGGTGTTCAAGAAGAAACTATTGCTGCAGAAGATGATAATATTCCACAAGCATTTGTACGATTTGCGGTTCGTCATCAATTACAGGAATTATTCGCTACTTCTAAAAGTTTAGAAAATACTATTTCAAACTTTACTATTGAAGTATTATCACAACCAATGGAAGGTACAACAAGTGCATTAACGCAAGCTTATATGAACGGTAATGTAGTACAACCAGTGCGAGAAGCAAATAAAAAAGAAGATTATACTGCTAATACTTTCCAAAATATTACATGGACAAATAGTTTAGATACTAACTTTATTAGAGAATGGCTAAATGACTCTGGTGAAGCAGCATTAGTTACTTATGGAAAAGCTAATAATTCTATTAGTATCGCAAAGCCAACATTAAAAGTTTATATTAAAAATCCATATATTGGAAAAACATTAGTTGCTCAAAATGATATGGATGGCAAATTTAATATCTTAGATTGGGCTATTAGTGAAGAAGAATAAAAGAGAAAAAGGAGGAAAGAACTAAATGGCTATTTATTATAATATTTTATATCCACCATTAGTTCCTATTACGCATCCTGCCTTTGAATTAGGAAAACCAACTGATACGTTTAGACTTTTTTTTGAACCAGCAGTTGGTAACAAAATTTCTGATTTTAAAGGAGGATTTATTAGAATCAGAAATGCTGAGACAGAAAAAAGTGCGCTATTACCAGTTGGAGAAGGATACCTAGATGATTTTATTCCTTTTAGAAATCCATTTGCTGAATATATTGATTTAAAAGATCCTTCAAAAAATATAATTCAGCCAACTGGATATAATACTACAATGCCTTATGTACAAAAAAATGCTAATGGAGAATATTTCATTGATATAAAGCAAGAAGCTTTTACTATGTCTGGCGCAGAAAAAGATGTTAGATATAAAATGCAAATTATGTTAACAACAGACTGGCTTTCTTCTACTAAACCAAATGGAAGAGGAAATATTCAAACTTATTCTAGTGATGTACAACAGTATGTAAATATTGATAAAACCACGTACTTTGGAGGAAATTTAATTTCTAAGGGATTATCTGAGTGGTCTACTATTTCTTTAATTTCTCCTGTAAGTGAAGCAATTTATGAGTTGCAATTTGATGGGGATAATATTTTCTCGCCAATATTTGAATTTGTTGGTTCTAATATACAAGAAAATATTAGAAATAATACAATGGCTAATTATCTTAAGGCTTATAGAATTGATATTTATAGAGCTAATGGAGATGAAAAAGAACTCTTTGTTGATTCAAGTGATTGGATTATCGGTCAAGAGCCTTCTAATATTGAAATTCGATGGCAGAATGTAGTAGAATTAGAAGATAAAAATAAATATATCGTTGAACTATCAATACAAACAGCTTGGGATCTAAGAAAAACTTTTACTTATCATGTTACAACACAATTTGAAGGAAGTCTTTTTAGAGGAAATGTTAGTGTTGAAAACGATCATGATAATGCTCGCTCTAAAATCAAACTAAATATAAAAACTCCTCTACAATGGGGACCAAAGGAAAACTTTGAAATTTCTCTTAACGATAGAGAATTTGCTGATGCAACTGGAGAAGTATCTGTACTTGAAGGAATAGACTTCTTTAATAAACAAGCTGCTATAGCAGGGGAAATGATAGTTTCTGGAATTAACCCAATAAAAACTTGGGAAGCGAAAGAAGACCGGTGGTTCTTTAGACTAAAGGGACCAGAAATTTCTACAATAAATCCCTACCAAGAAGAATATCTAATGTATGCCCATACTGCTCCTCTTGGGAAAGATAAAGCTTCTGAAGGTCCGTATGAAGATGATATTATTATTAATCCTGTTATTGAAAGTCCATCAGGAGATATATATCTAACTTACCTAGATAGTTCTAAAACTCCTACAACAGAAGGAGGAATTATTGGAGGTATGGGAGGTATTGTTACTATTCCTAGCGAAGATTTACCAAGTTCGCATACCTTCTTCTATTTAGAAGATGAAAATCAACAATTATGGAAAACAACTGTTACTATTAATGGAGAATTCGTTACAGAACAATCTCATGAAAAAGATCCCACAGAATTTTTAAAACCTGTTTGCTTCTTTGATTCCTACCATAATATTTTAGTAGTTCCAAGAGTAGAGACAGATGGGACAATTATCCTTGATACAGTTTATGAAAACTATGTATTGGGAGAAAACGTTCGTCCAATGTATCTTAATGAGTTTAGATTTGTTAAACGGGTTTACGCTCTTGAGCTTGGAAGAAAAACTCTATTAACTACACAAACTTACAAGGCTTACATGAATGATTTTAATAAGAAGTTAAATAAGTGGGTTAAAATACAGCCAACAAGAAAGTATTATATGTATTTTTCTTGTATTGACGGACAGATAAGATTAATAGTACGAGATTTATCCGCTGATGATAGCCAAAACAGTTTAGATAGATTTACATTAACTTATTCTGAAGGATTCATGAACAGCGTTGGAATAAGTTCTGATATGTTTTTAACAACAACTGGTTTAGGTTCAGATTTCCTACCAAAAGTTGATTTAAGTGGCAAGGAAGTTCCTTATACAATTACAGCAGATGAACGAGGAGTCTTAGGAACGGATGTTGGAAATATCTCTGCTGCAACAACACGTTCGAGAGACTTATTAACCAGTGACATTGAAGAATTAAAGAGTAAAGGAGAAATAGAATAATGGATAAAGTAGACTTAAAAATACAAGTACCCAGACGATTAGAAATTGATCCTCCAGCTAATGTGGGACCTTCTAAATTCCCTAGTGTTGTAGATCAATTAAAAGTAATCGAATATTCAAGTGTTCCTTCTGGGGGGCAACTAGAAAAAGATTTACATGATTATTATGCTATCTTAGCGAATGTATCAAATAATACAGCGTCAGAACAAGACTTTGTAAAACTTAAAGAATTAATGCTGAGAGTTCGTAATTATGTTTTGACAGAAGATGATTTTAACCTAATGGCTGATGCCATTAGAACTACACAGTCTTATTTAAAAGCATCAATTGAAGCTGCAGATGGCAACTATGAATTAATTTCAATTGTTGCTCAACAACTGGTAGATCAAATCAATGAATGGAGTCTATGGCTTCAAGATGAACTAGCAAAAGTAGCAGCCAATAAAAATTGGGGTGCGCCAGTAATTTATAGCGAAAATAGTCCAGGACCTTCTGCTCTTGGATATTTGTGGGCTCAGCCACAAGACGATACCTACATTGCTCCGGCGATTACTTTTAACCCCGATGAAGACTTAAATGATTATCCACAATAAGGAGGTAGATATAAATGGCAGTACCATTTGCTTCATTTAAAGAATATGGTAATGACGACTTACAACTATACTATCCCTTATTAATGACTTCTCCAGCTATTCCACAGGCTGGAGATAGTTATCTTTCTGATATAGCTTTAAGAGATATTTCAATTAAATCTATATATATGGAAGGTGGTCATATGGAGCCTAATTTAGATTGGGATGGTAGTCGTTATGATTGGGCTTCTGGAGTTACAGAAATACAATCAGACTTTGTTGATGCAGGAGGAGAATCTCCAACAGGTAATTTTAACTTGTTGAAAAATACAGCTTTGTCAACTTTTCAAAGTACTCATTGGACTTCAGTTTTTGAAAAACCTTATATAGAAGGTTCTGATGATATTGAACAACCTTATAATTGGATCTATTCTAAATCTGAACCTTCCGACCACAGTAAAATTTGGGTAGATACAAAAGAAGAAATTATAGAACCTAAATATTATCAAAACGGCTGGAAAAATTATTATGACTTTAAACAAGAAGAGTTTAAGGGCGAAGTTGGACTTGTAGAAAATAAAAGAAATGGAAATGCTTTCAGAATTTACAAGGCTCCTAAGATTAATGCTAATATAGGTATTGCTCAATTTGTACCATTGAAAATAGTTTTATGGCAAGGAGATGCTATTACTGTAGGCTTTAATCTTAGTGAAAAAACTGATTCAGGTGGAGCAGTAATTCGTATAGAATTCTATGACAATAATAGACAGTTAATTCAAACAAAATATTCTCCTAGATTCTTTAATAAAACTGAAGAAAGTAAACATTTTGGACATCCTTTTATTTTTACAGACCGAACAAAAGCAGCAGCCTTTATTAGAGTTTCTATTCTTGGAGTAGAAGATCGAAAAAGTGAATTACAAGTAAATAGAATTAAAGCAGAAACAGGTATGGAAGATACAGGATGGAATTTACATGAAGAAGAATTATTATTAAATCTTAATGCAGGGGAAATAGATATTCCAATGCTTAATGGAGAAGTTGATAAATCTAAATTAATTTCTGAAATTGCAATATTACGTTCTGTTTTGGGAGAAGGATTATTAAAATGGGAAGAAGTAACTAGACTAAAATCTAGTTCGGTACAAGAAGCAATCTTATATGATTATTTCATAGAAAATGGTAATTATTATCGGTATGCTTTACAACCTATATTAGCTAATGGAATGAAAGGTGCTATTACTTCATTCTATGATACTGTAACTACTTTTGATGGTTTCTGGCTACTAGGAGAAAAAGATGAACAGTTTTCATTTATTTATAATGGTAAAATTGGAGAAATCTCCTATGTAAAACCTAGAGATGTTATTCAAACTATTGCAGGACAATATCCATATTTTGTAACCTCTTCTGAATTAGATTATAGAACATATCAATTTTCTGGTACTTTAACCTATCACCAAGATGTTCACAAATTACTTACTTCTGATAGTTATTCTGTAGCAATATCTCCAGATCCAACTATTCCTATTAGTTATGTAGAATTAAAATATGGAGATGAAATGTTGCTTAATATGAAGAACGATTTAGAAGAAGTACAAGATGGCATGGTAATGCAAAGAATTTGGAGAAACAAAATTCTAGCATGGTTAAATGATGGGAAACCTAAAATTCTTAAATCAGAAGCTCAAGGGAATATGTTGGTAATGTTGACAAATATTAAGGTTACCCCAAATGAACCTACATTTGGTTTAATTTCTGATTTTGAATGCACTGTCACTGAAATTGGAAAACTTGATGAGAAAGCCTTACAAAAATATAAACTTCGTAAAGCTTCTATTATGAAAGATGAGCTTGTAAAAGAAGCGATGAAAGATACTTCATTCTAATAAATGGAATTAAACTGGGGAACTTGTGATAGTACCCAGTTTAATTTTTTTATATAAAAGAGAAACTTTACATACCAAGAGCAAAGGAGAGAAAATAATGAATGAAAATATTAATGTTAAGCAGTATCCTACTTCTTTTCTAGAAGAACTTTTTGAGCATAATATTCGAGTAGTGCATACTAAAATACAATTGCTTAACTGGGACGAACAAGTTTTGAGAGAAATACAGGGTATTGTAAAAAGTGGTAGTTATAATGCCGATGGAACTAGTCGAGTTAGAAGAAATCTTTCTTTAACTTTTAGTGTAAAAGATAGAGACGATGAACTGGTTTATAAATATTTAACACCAGATAAAAAAATAAAATTATATATAGGATTGGAAAACCAAACTTCCCGTTATCAAGAAGATGAAATTATATGGTTTAATATGGGGATCTTTATTCTAACTGAACCATCTTATTCTCATTCTGTTGATACAGCAACTATATCAATTAACGCGCAAGATAAAATGACTATGTTAAATGGTACATTAGGAGGTCGCCTTCCAGCCCCAGTAAGTTTTGTAGAAAAAAGAAATGGAAAGAATTATTCCTTCTCTTGGAGAGATATTTTCTTAAGTGCAGCAGTAAACTTTGGAAATGAGAATCCAGCAAAGGTTATTATTGATTCTGTTCCAGATTATATAAATGAATATACGCAAGTAAAAAATGTGGCTGGGTTAAAAGATAAATTTATTCATATTAATGCTCCTGGAGATGTAGATGGGGAAAGGATTATTACTAGGGCGTGGAGTCCAACTGTTCCAGAAACAGAAATTAATTTTTCAAAGGGAGATAGAATCTATAAATTGCGTAGATTTGGTCCACCTGATCCTTCAGCAGGAACGGTAAGTACTCAAGAGTCTTATCAAAAGAATGTAAATGAACCATTGACCTCTATTTTTGAAGATATTGTAGAAGCTATGAGCAATACTCATGAATTCTTTTATACTCGTGATGGGGATTTAATGTTTCAACCTATTAAGAATTATGTTAATGAAGTATTTGACCCTGAAAAAGATACAGATTTAGGATATTTTGCTTATGAATTAGATATGGATGATTTTATCCCTAATTATTTAGGTCTTCCTTTTACCTATAATTTTGCCGATAAAAAGACTATTATTAGATATAACAACAATCCTAGTTATACAAATATTAAAAATGATTTTATAGCAACTAGAGAAACAGGAGAAATTTTAGAAATAGCAATAGATCATAAACCAACAATTAGAGAGATTAAGGAATGGTTTATTGGGGTTGCAGAAGATTTTAATATGGATTCTCCAGAAATGGATTTTTTAGCAAAAGATGGAAGAAGAAGAGAGCCATATAATCCTCAAACTAATACAGTTCCTTTTGAATTTAAAGAAGCCACAGCAGGAAAACCAACACAATATATTGAAGTTCCTTTAGATAAAATCCCATGGCAAATTGGTTTAGGACTTAAAAATTATTTTATTAGAAATATCTATGGCGCTTCTACTGCAAGAGTTCTCCCTAGATGGGGCAAAGAATGCGAATCAATGATTTTTAAATGGATTGCATCTGAAGATAAAAAAACTTTGCTGCCAAATACTGGAATTTTTAATCCATCTTTTATTTCTGTTGGAACTCCATGGTTAGCAGGTTATCCTATGGCTGCAAGCGCAAACACAGAAAATGATGTTGAGTCTTTAGATAAACAAAATCCTATTTTTACTGAGAAGGGTGATTCGGCTTATTGGACTTACTTTCTTGATATTATACCAACAGAATCTAAATTAGGTAAATACTCTATTGAATTAATTGGTAAGCGTTCAATTGGTGTTTCTAATAAACAGGCAACTACCATTTTTAGAACAAACCCTAAAGAACTAATTGTTATTACAGAAACAGAGTTACAAGATTTAGGCGGAGATATGATATTAGATAATTTAAGAGCCCAAGGAGAAGCTTATGCAGTAATTAGAGATATACAAGATCAATTTTTTATGCCAACAGCAATAACGAAAAATAAAAATGTTATGCCTTATAGTGCTATGGTTGGAGACCCAGGACGATTTGAACAATTACGATATATGTTTGCAGAAAGTAATGGAACAGTTCATGAATATCTGGTTGGTGGTAAACATACTGGTACTATTGGGACAAATAAGAATATGCAAGACCAAGATAAACCTGGGTATGTTACAATTTCTGCTGGTGTATATACTAATCCAGTTACAAAAAGACAATTTACTCAAACAGATTTTGCAACTATAAATACTCCTTTTGGTAGTGAAACAGACTTAACAGAATATGGTTTTATTGCTTATCTATTAAATAAAAACAGTCGTTGTCCTGATAGCGGGAATCATAATTATTTTGCTGTAGTTAAAAATATAGGTACTCAATGGTACTATGCTAAACAAAATAATGGAAAACCTGCATGGACTAAATTTAATTGGGATAAAACTAATGACTTTTTGGTAGCAGTATTAAATAAAACTGTTTATAAAGGAAGTGCAGATTTTCCTGATTGGTCAAGTGGCAGAATTGATGATTTTCAAGAATTATTTAATATTAGAGATTCTAAAATGGATAATTTATTTACTATTGATGGAGCAGTTGATTTATTTTCTTCTGTTAGAAATTTAATCTATCAACATACTAATACTTCAGATGTAGTAACAATAGATGTATTACCAGTTTATCATTTAGAACCAAATACATTAATTTATGCGGAAGATGAAATTTCAAATATATCAGGAATGTTTATGATAACAGGATATTCTATACAATTAAACACAGAAGGAAGTCCAACAATGAATATTTCTGCAATACAAACAAATCCAGCTATATAAAAAAAGAGACCATATAGGTCTCTTTTTTAGTTCCAATTAATTTCTTGGTGTGAAGCATAATAACCAATCATAATTGCATCTGCTTCGTCTTGTGTTGCAGTAATATCAAATATTTCTAACACTTTAGCTTGAGCATTTCTTTTTTGTTCTATTCTATTTTTACCTTTAATCTTAGCGAATCCTTTCCATTGAGAAGCATAGATAAAATCAAAATGAATTTCTGGATGGGCTTCTAAAACCCCAACAGCAAGAGCGCCTTGTAGTTGAGCTAATTGTTTAAAAGTAGTTTTATTTTGCTGCATTTGAATATCTTCAAACATTATTTTTATTTCTTCTTTAGGATATTTTTCTTTAGTATATTCAATTAATGCTAATACATTTGCTTTCTGTTTTGAATATCTTGAGAAATCATCTCCTTCAGCAGAAAATTTTCCATAGGCAATTAATTCTTGATTCTTATAAACAGAATAACCTGTTACAACTGTTGCTTGGTCTAAACCTATAAAAATCATATTAAAACACCTCCCTACTAATAAATAGTAAAGAGGTGAGACATGTTGTCTTTTTTTGTCCTATATAAGAGATGTATCAATGCTCTATAAAATTAATTATTTTACTCCCGTACTTCCGTGCCCACCAAGACGTTCTCCTTGAGCATTATCGTCGTCTACCAACAAGAATTTTGAAAATACTCCTTGTCCAATACGCTCTCCTTTTTTAATATAGATAGTTTCAGGTCCAAAGTTTAGAAATTGGAACATGATATGACCATCATTATCAGGATTGCTATAATAGTCGCCATCAATAACTCCTACACCATTTGTTAAAACTAAGAAACGTTTTAATGGATTTGAAGAACGATTAAATAAAGCTAAATATTCATCTGATTCCATATAAGCTTTCACTCCTGTTGGAACTAAAACAGGCTTAAATTGCTTACTTAAAGTTTTAATCTCTGAAATAGCTTCATCACTTAATAACTCTTTTAAAATTTCATTGTTTTGATTTTCTAAATTTAGAGTATTAAATAATGCTGTATAAGAGGCAGGGTCTGAAGCTAATTCTTCTAAATCAATACCCTTATCCTTTAAAAGCTGAGTAATCTTGCTAAGGAAATCTGTAACTTTAGAAAATAGTTCTAAAGATTCAACTTCTGTTAAATGTTCCATAACTTGACTAATTGAATCTGGATCTTGTAAATCAATATTAAATCCAAATAGGTCTTTAGAAAGGATACTTGAAATTGATTTCTTATGAATTTCTTTGATATCCCAAACTGAAGGAATCACAATATCATCTGATGCTTCAAAATCATATCCTGCTGCACGAGCAGTTGCTCGAACAGGCAGGTTAATATTTTTATCTTCAAAACCTTTTGCTACTTCAAATCCACGTACTTTTGTCATAATTATTTAATCTCCTTTTTATCTTTTTGTGTAAAATCTTTAATTGACTCAACAATCCAATCATTGCTAACTAATTTAAAATAAGTAACTCCAATATAGAGTCCAAGTTCACCATGAGAAGTATCATCAATATCTCGTACATCCATCATATCAATCATATCAGCTTCTACAATATCATTTTCATTTTTGTCTTTAATATTTTCTTTTGGTTGGCAAAAACTAGAATCTTTTAGATAACCTAAGATATGTTGAGCTACCTCTTTATCTGTAGACTCAGTTCGATCAAAAATCACATTATAGTTAATATCTCGTGAATTAAGCCAAAAATATTTTCCAAAAGATTTTCTAACAAAAGTTAGAATAGCTTGATAAATATCTTCTTCTGATAATTTAGGTGCATCCTTTAAAGCTTGTGTAATTAAATCCGATTTTTTCATTGTTTGTTCATTATTTTTCTTTTTCATATTAATTGTTCTCCTTTAATTTTTCCATAATTTTATCTTGTAAAGCACTTAATGCCATCCACACAAAGGGTGTATCTGAAAAATAGTAAGCATCTGGTTTTCTATCAATTTCAGCATAATCTTTTTTATCTGCTTCAATTCGTCGTTTGATTTCATTTACATCAGGACTCTTTTGTCTACCCTTTGCTCGTTCCATTCTAATCTTTTCATCCGCTACAATTTCTATTAACATAACATTTGTATCATCTGACTTACCTACCCAATCAGCTACTTCAAATGCAGTCTCTTTTTCACAAGTCATTAAATAAATAGATTCTTTATCTCGAGCTTGAGCAGTAATACCAAAGTAAACACCATAATTCCAATTATTAAATACCTTAGGAAATAGAATTTCTTTTTTTTCTACTCCTTTTTGAAAAGCTTCATCAGTTAAAAACTGATAATAAGATTCTTCTTTGTCAGAACGCTTAGGTCTTGTTGTTGGTCGTTTGGCTAAATAAGCATCTACACCAAGAGAGCCAAGTAATTTTCTTGCAATATAATCTTTACCAGCTCCTGTTTGTCCATATAAGATTACTAACATTTTATCTCTCCTTGTTTTAACTTTATAATTAATTATAACATATTATATATTATTTGTCAATCTTTCGCCAAGATCCCAGTTTTAAATACTGAGACCTTTAACGTAAGATAATTAACCTCGTGGACTAAGCTGCCCGTTCTGTTTTTAGAACAATACTTCCATCATCACGAGTTTCAGTAATTAATCCAATTTTTGGAGTTGCTGTATCACTATATGCTCTAGGAATAAATTGGTCGTCCCGTCTAAAACCAGTAATAAACAATTTGTTTCCTCTTTCAAAGAAAGATTTTTCTACAACAGTTTTCTTTCCTGTTGATGTTCTTTCTGAAATTTGTTTATCCCAGTAAGAAAAATCTCCTTTATACATTTTAACTAGAACAACAGTTCCTTCTGGAGTTAAAACATCGATGCTCGCCTTGACCTTATTTTTACCAATAATAGTTCCAACAATTCTATTCAATTTTAACTTAGAAAAACTTGCATAAGGATTAATTTTTTGTGCCTCTCTTGGAAGAAGCTCAAAATTATCAATTCCATATCTGTCTACATCCACACAATTTAATTCATGTTCTGTATAATAGAAGTTCATAGATTCCATTTCCCATCTTGCATATGAATCGTGACCACCATATGAATCAAATAATTCTAACATTTCATCAAAAAATATTTCTTCTAATAAAGACTCTTTATTCTCTCTTAGCCAATTTCTGACAGTATCCATTTTTTTATCATAAAACTTACTCCATCTATCTCGACTCATCACAGTCCAATAACGATCCTCATCACTAAAGGTTTCAATAAATTCATCTAAACCAATCGAAGATAAAAAGTTTTGCGCCCGATCATCAAGTCTAATAATTTGTCCACTCTTGGTTAGAACTTCATTTATATAGCGATTAAACTCATAAATTCGTTTTTCTTCTTGTAATGATTCAGGGAATTTATTAATTTTCATAACCAATGGAACTTGCGTCATTGTGAGATTTTTCCTAAGTCCTGTCATCATTTTAGCATATTTTGCTAAAGTAATTTTTCTATTAGAACTATCTATTTCTCTAAAAGCTCCTGCTTTAATTAATGTTAACATTTGCATTTTATTTGGGTTTGTTTTTCTGACAAAATCTGCTAAAGAACTAAATGGTCTTCCCTCGAAAATTTTCTGAATAAATTCATAACCAATCCCAGTTAATGGTCTTAAACCATAAGAAATAAAATTACCTTCTACACTAGGAGAAAAGTTTGATTCTGATTTATTTATATCTACCATTTCTACTTTAATCCCATGTTTGATAGTATTTCCTAATGCTACTGCCATTTTAGAATAATCTGTTGAAGTTCCTGTTTCGTCTCCTGAGTTGACAATTAAACAACCACAATTCCAATAAATAGATGGATAATGATTAAATAAATTTAATTCTTGCAGTGCAATAATTGTATATCCAATTGTATGCAAAATTGAAAAAGAATCGTGTTTACCCTATATTACTATAGGCACTGACTATATCTTAATTCACAATTGTGAATAATGGCTATTTCGGCATTTAAATGACTTCGTTTCCTAAAATCATACTACGTATCAATAGTAGCCCTACTTCCCTGCTCTTCACTTAGGGAATAGTCGATACAGGTTTTTTAGTATATGGTCTAATAGGATAGGTGTCGCTTAACCCTTTTCTTAGTTTTCCATAGTTAATTTTTTTAACGGTAGAAACACTTATTCCAAGTCTTTCTGCTATTTTCGCAAAAGATAAGTCTGTTTCCTTTAATAGAACAATTAATTCTTCATAATCAGAAGAAGTTCTATAATTTTTAATTAAAGGATAATTCCAATCTTTATTGAAATATCTTAATCCTATATTGATATTAGAAATTAAAGTTTTTGAAATAGAGTATTCTTTGGAAATTTCTGTATAACTAACTCCATTTTCTAATCGTTCTTTTATTTCTTCTACCTGAGAAATACTAAGAGAACCTTCTATAATACTTTCATTCCCTCCACGATGAATATTATATCCATTTTTAGGAGATGTAGTATTATATTTATTTATATAGTATATTTCTCTTTCATTAAGATAATCAGTCTCTTCCAAAACAACATAAACAAAGTTTTCATATCCATATTTTCTAAAAGCTCGATATAGTGGATAATGATAACATTTAGATTTTTCATTAAAAGCCATTGATAAATGCTCTCTTTTTCTTCGTTCTTCGTTGTTTGTTTGACCAATATATCTTTTTCCGTTAAACATATTTATATATGCGTATATATATCCCATTTTATATCCTCCTATTGAGGATACTATACTAAAACTTCCCACGGGATTGCCCCCAGCATTACCTGGTAGGGTTTCCCCGTTAGCACAGTATACTCATTTTGTTAAAACAAGTAAAACTGTACCCCACTTGATTACAGTGGAAAAACCATTTAAGGGCGTTCTTGTTCACCCCATTTGAACACTAACGGCTGAATCCCAGATATAATGAACAGTTTCATTTGAACATACTGCTTGTTCAAAAATCTTAGCTCTAAGCTCTGGAATTTTATCCATTAGTTTTTTACCAATAATTTTACGTGCTGCATTAGCTTCTGTTTCTGTAAAATTGCAAATGTTTTCATCCATCAAAATCAACATTAATTCTTCCTGTGTATTTGGAACTCCATAAGAAGATAAGAAATGTTTCTCTAGGATAGGAATTTCATCTGCTGGAATATTATATTTTTCTAATTCTTCATACCAAAGTTGGATATTATCTTTAAATCTTGCATATTTTTCTAGTGGCATTTCACCATTTTCAGTTGCCATAAGCCTCATTAAAGAATTCAATGCTGCTGCATCTTTAACATCTTCAGGCTTACCTTTTCTTACAGCTTCTTTCCCTACAGGTGTATCAAGCTGAAAAATATCCAAAACTTTGTTATCCCATGTTGGTTCCCACAATTCTTTGCTATAATCTAATACATCAGGATGCAATGTATTAAAATATGTTTCTTTTAAAGAACCCTTCCATTCCATTCTATTATCTTTAATCAACAAATCCATTGTTTGACGAATTTTATCTAAAGCTTCGATGGATAACATATCCATTTTTAATGCTCCCATATCATCACTATCATGATAATCCCATTGAGTTACTTCTAAGTCGTTAGGAGTTTTCATCATAGCATTAATATCTGTATAAGGATGATTAAAAATATAAACTCCTGAAGCATGAGAACCTCTACTTTTTACCATTCCTTCAATCGCTAAAGCTGTTTCTAAATAATTTTCGTATTTGTTAATTTCATTAATAAACTCAGAAACTGGTTTACGACCTTTTTCTGGATTTCCATAAACCATATCTTTTAAATTCCAATCAAAGCCACGTTCATTTGGAATCAAACCACTTAAATAACTTGAAACATCATCACTTATACCAAGTCCTCGTGCAGCAGTAGCTAATGCTGATTTTGCTTTTTCAGTTCCAAAAGTTGCGATATTTAAAACTCTATCATGACCAAAAAAGTTTTTTAACGCCAATAAAATTTGTTCTCGTTTAGAACCTTGTGAGTCTATATCAACGTCAGGCAACTCTGGACGACTTTCAGCTAGATGTCTCCAACTCATATCTCCCACATATGGGATAGGATCTACTTGTGTAACGTCCAACAACCAGTTTGACATAAATCCCATAGCTGAACCACGAGAGACCCCAACCAACGAATCTCCTTCATCCCAAATTAATTCAATAATTTTTTGAGCTGTATTATAATAAGATGTCATAGGTTGTTTTAAACGTTCAGAAATTTTTACTAGTGTAGTAGCTTCAATTTCCAATTGTTCTAAGTATCTTTCATTTAATACATTCCTAATTTCTAATTGGTTTAGACAAGTTCTGCTCCAATATAAATCTTGGTCTTCATCAGAATTTAACAACATTGTTAAATATTTATATTTGCTTAAATCAATATCATTATATGTTTTACTTAATTCTGGTACATCAACAGGAACATATGGAATTTCTTGTTCCTTAAACAAAGAATAATGTTTGATTCCACTTCTAATTTTTTCTAAGTTATCTAACATTTCCTGAAATTCTTCTTCTGAAAAATCTAATAGAAAATATTCCTTAACTTGTTCAGGTGGCATCATATAAGCAGTATAATAGAAATCGTCAACTTCTCGTTCTGCTTGCTTACTATTCAAATAAGCTTTATGAATTTCTCTGTCTGCTTCAGTAAGATAATGACTATCTGTACTAAATACAACTGGAACATTCATTGCTTTCCCAAGTTTCCAAACTCTTCTATTTACATATCTTTGTTCTTCTGAAGTGTTTGGAGCAATTTCTAAATAAAAATCTTCTTCGCCAAAAACTTCTTGATTCCACAAAACAAAATCAACAATTTTTTGTTTTTCTTCTAAGATTTTTTCTTGATTAATTTTTTCTCCAAATGGGACTTCTTCTGCCGCTTTAATTTTCAAAAAAGCTTGAGCTTCAAAACTTCCAAGACAAGCTGTAGAAGATACAATATGTCCTTTTCCATTTTCTTGTTCCATAATTTCTTTTACTTGTTCACGAGTAATCGGAGTTCGTTGTAAACCTCTATCCCAATAACTATTTTCCCAAGCCTTAGAAGACAACATTCTTAAAATTTTGTGTCCTTTTTTATCTTTTGCAATTAATAAATGATGATAATATTTTTGTCCCATTTCTAAATCTTCGACTAAATAAATTTCATCTCCAAAACCAATTGTAAAAGATTCATGGTCTATACGACCTTCTTTTTCTAATTTATCTCTATAATGCATTAATTGAGCATGACCAGATAATCCTTCGTGATCTGTTAAAACATAACCACTTAAACCTAAATCTAAAGCATAATCAACTGATTGTTTAATATCATTAATTGAATCAGCGAATCCTAACAATGCATTACTAAAACTACTATGATTATGAATTGAATAGTATCCCAATAAATATAACTCCTTTCATAATTCCTTATATATTAATTATATCATTTAGAATATAAAAAGTCAAGTAAAATAATTACTTGACCAATTCATTATAATTAAAATAACATTTTCTACATACAGGAATATATTCGTTATCTCCAATTAAAATTTGTTCACCTCTATAAACAGCTTCTCCATTAATTGTACGTAAATTCATAGTTGCTTTTTTATCGCATAATGTGCATACAGTTTTTAACTCTTCTATTTTATCTGCAAATTCTAACAATGCTTGAGAACCTTCAAATAAATTATTTTGAAAATCATTTTTTAAACCCCAACAGAGGACAGGAATATTGCCCTCATCTACTACTCCGGCTAAAGTAATTACCTGCTCTCTTGACAAAAACTGGGATTCATCTACTAAGATAGCATGGACTTTCTCTTTTTTAGCCTTTTCTAAAATTTCTTCTCTGCTATCATTTAGGTACTCTGCCTCAATATTAAAACCAGTTCTAGAAACAATCTTTTTAAAACCGCTTCTAGTGTCTAAATCAGAAGTATAAATTAATACATTTTTGCCTTGTTGAGCATAATTATAAGCAGTTGTAATTAAAGATAAACTTTTCCCTGAGTTCATAACCCCATATTTAAAATATAATTTTGCCATATTTATTTCTCCCAAACTCCACTATTTTTATCATAAGCTAATACTAATTTTTCTGAAGCCCTAGTAACCATTGTATATAACCATTTTCTATGATTTTTTCCATTTAATCGTTCTTCGATTCCTAAAACCTTAGAATATTCACTACCTTGAGATTTATGTGTAGTAATACAATATCCATAATCAATATAATTAATTCTAGCATCACCTTTTGCAAACTGATTTACAATATAAGATTTTTGATTTTCTTTAATAAAAGGAAGCATATCATACTTGATAGAAAACTCTCCACCACCAAATTCTGGAACAAAACGGACTCGAGCGATCTCAATATCTTTCCCCATTGCGTTCCCCATTAATTTTTCACTTTTAAATACGCCACTCGAAAAATTAACTTCACCTAACATACCATTGATAAGAGGAAATCCTTCTTCATTTAAAATATCCCAATTATTATTAGTTACAATGATTTTATCTCCTTCTTGAGGAGTAGGCGAAACAAAACCCTTAGCTAAACGGATTTCATCATTGTAAAGTTTTCTGGTCGCGTTTCTTCCACACAAAACTTGGTCTGCCCATAAAAGCATACCTACAGAAATCTCTTCTTTTGGAACCATTTTAACAAAATCATCAGAAAAAGGTTTTATAATTTCCCCTTCTCGAATCATTTTAGATAATTGAATAATACTATTCCCTTCCTCTTGGCGCATGATTTCATCTAAGAAAATGTGAGGATTTTTTAACATACCATTATCTGCTCCTACAGGAGGTAACTGTCCTGGGTCTCCAAGCATTATAATGTGAATACCTAAATCTGCTATATCTTTCAACAGGTCTTCTGGAACCATTGAAATCTCATCTATTAGAATTAATTTGATTCCTTGATAGTTTTCCACAGGAAGCTTTTGATGAATAAAGTTATTGTTAATTTTGATAGACTTGTATCGCAATTTGTGTAAAGTTTGTGCTGCTGGGAATCCTGTTTGTTGAAGACGATAAGCTGCCTTACCTGTAAAAGCTCCAACCATATATTGTAATGGTGATAACTCTAGTGCATTAATAATTTTTTTTGCTAAAAAAGTTTTACCTGTTCCAGCAAAACCAGCGATTGTAGTATAACGTTCTCCATTTTTATATCGTTCTACAGCAATTTCTAAACCTTGTTTCTGTTTACTTGTTAATGACATTTAATCATTCCTTTTTATTCATTATATTTATATTATACCATTATAAAAATAAAAAGTCAAGTTATTTACTTGACTTTTTATTTCGTTTAGCTTTAATTTGTTCCCAAGCAATTAAAGCATTTTTCATTTGACCTGGGTTGCGAGTTAAATATTCTGAAACAAATTCTTTTTTCGTTATTTTGCGTTTCATATCTATCACTCCTTAAATTTATATGTAGGGGGGGGTGGTTTTAGGAAAAGAAAAATAGGTAGAAGGTAAATATGGTTCAATTCAAAAAATAGCATGAACCATATTTTTCTCCTAGATTAGCGTCCGTAGACGATAAAATTCTTTAACGTTAGAAAATGTATTTTTGCGCTGATTTCAATTCTAAATCTGCAACAAACATTTGTAGGAACGTACGACCTCTAAAGGTACTCATTTTAATAGTTCCAACTACATCAATTTTTGATTGCTGGTTTTTCATAAGTTTTTGCGCTGTTTCAGTACTAACACCCTTAAACTTAATAAACTCCAATCCTCCAGCAGAAAATGTTATCTTATGATTATCAAATTCTCCACCCACAACTATATCATCTTTTTTAACAGGAACATCTCTTAAAACAAAAGTAGGTTCTTCCAAACCTTTTCCCCAAAATGTAGCATAACGAGTAATTTCTGTTAAATTTTCTTTAGACATTTGCTGCCAAGAAATATCAAAATCTACAGAGTATATTGGTTCAAAGACAATTTCTGATAATTGTTTATTAAAATATTCTACAATTTCATCCTTTTTGTCAGCAGCAAAGGCAAATCCGTGAGCCCCTTCATGACCTTCTGCAAATTCAAATAATCCACTTTCTTGCTCAAATCGTTTTAATTCTGGTAAATCAGATTTATCATCTCCACGAGCCGATCCACCAAAAAAAGTTTTTCCATCTTTTTCAAAATACGTTCCTACTAAAGTTGGCTTTTTATATTTTGAAACAAATTGATTAGCAATTAATCCTGTAAAGGTTTTTGGAAATTCATTTTTTGTGTCTAAAATTAGAATCTGGTTGTCGGTTAATTTATTTTCTTCAATTTGAGTTTCTAATGAATTAAAGGCATTATCTCTCAATCTATCTTGCCGAGCTTTAATATTATTCATTTTCCGAACAACTGCTTCATGGAATACTTCTGTATCTCCCTCTTTAGCTCCACGTTTAGTCGAGGGTACATCGTAAGGTTTGTCACTAACCATAGCTTTTGTAACTTCTTTTTTCTCGTCCATTGTTCCTACTCGTGTTACTGCATTAATCATTGGGACAATAGAAAAAGATAAACCAATTGGTGTTACCTGTCCTCCAAGATTAAATGACTTAGCCTTGTATAATGCTTTTAAAAAAGTATTGTGAATATTTCTCATTCCTTGCTGAACAATATAAATTGTTTCTAAAGTATTAATTTCAATCATATCTCCTACAATCCCAATAGCAGCAAGATCATAGTATTTTTCTGAGTGGTCGAAGTCATACATTTTATCATACAATGCAGCAAATTTTAAACAAACCCCTGCACCTGATAATTTCTTATTAGGGTAATCATCTAAAGAAATATTTACCATTGTAGCATATTCTGAAAATTTAGGTGCATCGTGGTGATCTAAAATTACAATTGGAATATTTAATTTTTCTGAAATATACTTATGGACATCATATTCGTTTGAAGAACAGTCAGGAGCTATAATTAAATCTATGTTGTGCTCCCCCATAATATCCTCTACTGTTTTTACAGGAATCCCATGTTCTTTGTTCTCTTGGAAAACAATTATTATTCTATTTGTTATTTCTTCTTTATAACAGTCTTTCAAATAATTATAAATAATAGCTGTAGATGTGTAACCATCTGCATCAGGGTCTTGAATTAATAATATTTTATTTTTTGAATTTACGATTTTGTCGTGAATAATTTCGACAACCTCTTTCAAATTTTTTATTAAAAGAGGGTCGTGCAACGCTGAATCATTTAACCTAAAGATTTTATCTGGGTTTATTCCTCTATTTATAAAAATGTTAATAATGTTGTCATCATTTTTTCCAATTAGTTGCGTTCTCAATATATATCATACTCCTCTTCATCTGTTCCTATGGAATCCCATAGTTCTAATTTTTCTACAAAATTTTCCTCTATCTCTTTGTATGTTTTCCGTTCTCCATATAATTCTGCAAAAACTTCAAAACCACAATCTACTGGAGAATCTTTATATCCTGAAATCATATTAGTATCTAAAATAAAACTTATTTTAATACCATCTTCGTTAGATCCAAATCGTTCTTGTATTGTCTTAAAAATTCCTACTAAGTTATCATATTCTCTATCATACTTCATAGATTGAAATTGTCTATCAAAAGCAAAAATAATTTCTTCTACACCTAATTTTTTTAATGCTTCATATTGATGTCGTGAAAAGTGCATACCAAATGCTGCTACACCAATATTCTTCTTTGGGGATAATAAATCATCCATTTTCATGACCGATTTTTCGCCCTCAAAAACAATGGCTTTTCTTTCTCTTCTAATATTATTAGCATTAAAAAATAAACCGAATAAATAAAATGATAGTGGTGAAGAATATAGTATTCCTTCACGTTCAACAGGTCTATATTTTCCATAACGTTCTATCATTTCTTGATTAGCTATCCTTTGTCGTATCCCTAACAAATTTCCCTCTTCATCTAAATGGGGGAACATTAAACCAGTTGTTGCATAATTATATCTGATATTATATTTATGTTGAGTTTCTGCTGATATACCTTCTCGTTCCCAATCATTTACAATAATTCTAGGATAACGTAAATAAGGTTTTTTGTCGTAAAACATAAAACTTGGTTCTTGATATTCAATATCTAAATCATCATTATGCAACATATCATTATCGCCTAAAGTCATAAACTCTTGTGATTGAATATAAATATCAATAGCCTCTTCTAATAAAAGTTCTTCATGATATTCGTTCATATACATTTTAGATAATAATTCAAAAATATCAAATCTACCACAACCAGTGTAACAATTAAATAATTTTGTATTATCATAATAATAAAGTTTATGACTACCCTCACCTTTATGATTATGACAGACAGTTTCAAAGACTAATTGGTGTTCATCAACCCAATTACCTTGAATACCTTGTCCTACCAAAAAATCATATACTTGTTGGATAGACATTCCAGCTTTTATAGCATTCTTATCACGTCCATATTCTGCCATATACCTACAACCTACTTTTTAATTATTTTTTTATACATTTATATTATATCACAATAAAAATAAAAAGTCAAGCAATTAGCTTGACTTTAAAAAGCACTTTTTCGATCATCTACTGTTTGATTACGACGCTTAACATTTTTTTCTGCTGCTTTTTGAACTTTAATAGAGGTAGCATCAATTCCAATAGGGATATTATTACTATCTGTAATAAACAAACCCTTACATCTACATGTTCCCAAATCTACGTCACACCACAATTTAACACCAGCATATTTACCTCGTCGTACTTTATAAAAGCTAATAATATAGTTTGGACGGAAATATCCTTGACTTACAAATGTTTCTACAGCTTGTTCGTCAATAGGTCTAATTTTAACTGCAATCATTCCTACATCAATACGATCCGCAATAGCTTTAGATCCACGAAGCAAATTTTGATTAAGCTCTCCCTCAAGATAATCTCCATTTACCTGAGTTCCTGACTCAATAAAAATTCCTAGTTGATTTGCTAAATCTTTTAATTTAGTTGACAGCATAAATAATACCTGGTCCTCACGTAATTTCATACCATTTGAAATAGAAGCAATTTCTGCTAAAAATTTCATAGATGTATGAATATAATCAAAACGGAAATATTTAACATCATGTTCTCGATAATATTTTCTAATAGTAGCTTCAATTTCTGTAACAGAGAAATCTGAAATAATTTCAAAGTATAACGGAGCCTCAGACATAATTCTAGCTCCTTCTCTTAATACTTTTTCTTGGTCTTCGTCAAATTTACCATCTAAAATGATATCTTCAGGAATCCCTGTAAGAAATGCTAATGCCATTGTTTGACATTCTTCTGAATCTAACTCTGTAGAAATAAATAGAGAACCTTCTGCTTCTCCGTTGTCAACCCAAGCTTGTTTATGTTGGTCATAAATTACAGGAAAGGCAGAATAACAAGCTCGAGACATCATAATACGAGATTTCCCATTTCCTGTTGGAGCTGAATACAAATAGAATTTACCTAATCGATCTCCACGAGTTATCGTATCCATCATTGCAATTGGAGAAGGTGAACCAAAATCTGGGGCTTCTTTAAAAGAATCAATTAAATTTAATAATCCTTCACCAGCTTGAATACTTTCAGAAGCTACATTACTTGCAGAAGTATCCATAATATGTTGGATATTATCTGAAATTTCATTTGCCATATCCTTCAAAGAAGTATGTTCAAACCAATTTTGTTGATAGGCAATTAATTCTTGATTCTCTGTATCCCAATCATAAAACTGTTTTACAGATACGCCATTTTTCTCAAGAGAGCGAAGTAGGGTTAATTTTTTAATTGTGTCTAGGGCTGGCTCAAAAGCTGTTGGATCTCCTACTTGTGATAGTTTATCAAAGTAATATTCACCTTGTCGAGCATATTTTCCTTCAGCAATTTCTATCTCTTCATCAAATAAAGTATTAATTTGCGGACGACCTTGAATATAGCTTTCTATTACACCTAAGCTAAATTTTGGGTGTCCCATTGAATATAAATTATACATAATTGCATAAGAAACTTTTTGTAAACTATCAACAAAATCAGCTTCATTTACCGCAGCCATCTTAGGATGATCGAATAATGTTGGTTGTACATATAAAGCTCCTAATAACATATTAGCAATGTCTTTACGATAATACTTCATTTTTCTACTTCACTCCACTCATATCAATAGTAATTCTTTTAGTTTTATCTTCTTGCAAATCAGAAATAATTGTATCAAATAATTTTTCTAAATCGTCTTTTTCTTTTCCCTTAATAAAAATTAATTCTGTCTGATTTGTATCTACAGTTATATCTTTTACATAAATTCGAAAACATTGCTCAAACATTTTTATTTTCCTCCTCTGATAATAAAGAATCTAAATCAATTAATTTTTCTAGTCGTTTAGTTTTTTGTGGAGGAACAACAACCTCTTTTGTCTTATATTCTATTTTAGTAACCTGTTCTAAATGTTTTAGTCCTTTATAATAATCTCTTGCCTCATTATAAAAATAAGGAACTAAAGCTATACCACTTTCAGGGGTTAATCGTTTCTTTTTAATATCAATTAAATAATAAAGTGTTCCCAAGAGACCAGATTCAGTGTAATTAAATTTTTCAGTAAATTCTTTAATCTGTTTTTGAACGAGAGGATAATTAACCTTACCAGGCGTTAACTGTTCTAATAAATCAGTTATACCTGCTCTCTTGGCTCTTTCTTCCTGCATTGTATCATAACAAGTTTTATGATAATATCCCTTAGAAGTATGCTCAAATAATTCTTCTTCTCTGCTAAAATGTTGTCTACAATACTGACAAATAACTTTTCTTTGCTTAGCCATTATATGTATCCTCCTTAAAAAAGAAAAGCGAGGAAGTTATTTCCTCCTCGCCCATCAAATTAATCTTATTGTTGTGAAGCAGCTAAATCTTTTAGATTTGTAATTGCTAAGTCTACTAATTCAGCTTGTTCAGGTGTAGCATCTGCTACTTTATTATCATGACCTAAAGCTTCGTTTACAATTGTACGAATACGAGGACCATAGAAATCAGCATTATCTTCCATTAATTCTCCAGCTAAATTATTGAATGTTTCAATTAATTCTTCGATAGGAGTATCAATTTTATTGTATTTATGAACTGTAGAAGAATTATCTGTTACAGAATCAATCCCAAATTGTTGTTCTAGATGAGAAACTGCATCACTAATTGCTCCTACTAAATTATCATAATTAAACACAATATAATCAGGAGTGCTATCAAAACGAGAACCAGCGACAAAACGAGGTGTTCCTCGCATATATAGACGTGTTTCTAAACCTTCTTCTGTATTGACTGCTCGTGAATAACCAATGATGTCAGCCATACGAGTAATAATTTTATTTCCACGTTTATCTAATGTTGGAATAATTTGATTATATTCTTCACCAGATTCATCTTTAAAGACTTTATCTTGAGAATGAGAAATCATAACTAGTCCATAATCTTCAGCCATAATAGAACGTAATTGTTCATCAAATTCTTTTTCTACTAATTGATATCCTTTACCATAAGGTAATTTCTTTTGATCTGCAATATCTGACGCACCATGTTGGTTAACAATAAATTTTTCACATAGTCCGTATGCAATATCTACAGTATCAATAATAATATTATCATACATTTCTTTGGCTTGATCTGTTTTTAACTGCCGTAGAACTTTTTTAAATTCAGACCAGCTGTTAATTGGCAAAGCTCTTACGCCAGGAATTGCAGAATAACCTTTTTCAAAAGCCAATAGCAAAGACTTAGGAAATCGTGTTGCTGTAGTAGTTTTACCTGATTTAGGTTCTCCGTAAAACATTACTGCATATCCTTTTAAATCTTTAGAAACTTTATGAGGCTCAACATTAAAAATGTCAATTGTATTTGCCATTGTATCACTATCCTTTTCTCTTTTTTATTTTATTTTATTAATGTTTCCAACTAGAAAGAGAAACCGAAGCTTCTCTTCCTAAGTAGAGCATTAATTAGAATTCAAAAGTTTTTGCTCTATCAACTTTTGGTGTTGTATCTTTTTTAGATGTGTCAGCTGCGAATCCACTTTTACGTTGTTGGTTGTCTAAAGCCGCAATTGAAACTTCGTAAGCTTTACGTCCATCTTGAATTGTTTTAAATAATTCATCTGTAATTTCTTTTGGTTCAATTGCTGCACCAGTAATTACATTTTCTCGTTTTGTACTTTCAAAGATTTCAATACGAGCATCACCAAACGCTGATTCTGTTTCACGTTCTTCATGAATTAGATTATTAATCACTTTACCCCATACTTCAATCAAAACTGGGTTTGTTTGACTTGCGTCAAGCTGAACGAAATAATCATAAGCAGCTTCAGTTTCAATAATAAATTTAGCTGGGAAACAAACATCACGATAATCAAAGATATTTGCATTCAATACATATCGTCCAGTAGGCTCATCTTTATAAATTTCTTCTACAGGTTGAGCTGTTAACAACAAGTCTGTTGTAAATTCTGCTCGAGGAACACCTGTGTTTCGATCATTTAAGAAACTTGCTCGAATTTGAGTTGCTTCAATCAAATCACCAGCTTGATTTTTAAAAGCACTTGAACTAATAGAAGTTGTTGTCATATAATTTTTTCCAATAAATGCTTCTGGATTTTGTAACCAATTGCTGATAGTTGAGAACTGTTGGTTTGTAGAACCATCTTTGTTCAATTCACGATAAAAACCTTGAAGATTTACAGATTGGTCTCCAGTATTTAAAGTTAATGATCCAACCATTGCATTGTAAGGTTCACCAGAGCTTTTATCTTTATATTCCTTAACTGCGAAATCGAAATCCTCTAATGTACCTGAAATTTTTACTTGATTTTTAAAAGTTGCCATAATTTAATTTCCTCCAATATTTGTTTATCTTTTATATTATATTAATATTATAACCTATTTAACTAAAAAAGTCAAATTTTATTTTTTAGGACCAGACTCTTTCCAACGTTTTAGAGCTACTTGTAAACGATCGTTAATTTCATACTCTTGGTAATATCTAACTCGCTTGCAAACAAAAATATCATTTCCTTTATATTCAGCACCGAAAACTGGTGAACTATTTTTAAAAGATTCTTTAACTAAATCTTCTAAGTCTTCACGACTAAATACTTTATAATATTTATCTAAAGCTTGGATAATACTTGTATAGTCTTCCCAAGTAGTTCCACCATCTGGACTAATTTGGACTCCAGTAGTATGAACACCTTTTTTGATTGGAAAAATTCCTTCTTTTTTAAGAAAGGCATTCAAGTTTCGAGAAAAACTTTTAAAAATTTTCTTTTCTTGTTTTTCATTTTTTGTCATAATAAAATCCTCCATAAATACTTTTTAATATTTCTTATTTAACTTTATAATTAATTATATCATGTTGAACATAAAAAATCAAATTTTTAATTAGGAATAACAGCCTTACCTACAATGGCTTTCCCAACCACTGCGGTTGTATTATCTTCAGTTCCATCATCAATTGTTCGTTCAACATACCTAGTTAAATCAATATCTTCGCTCATTACTAATCCATGTTTTGGACAATATAAATCTCCTGACTTATCATCTAATTTACGATATACATTTCTCATAACTTTTTCTTCATCATAACAAATTGGACAAAAATTGTCAAGATTTAAATTTACTTTCATCATAAATGATTCCTCCTTTTCTTGTCTTTATAATTTAAAAAGGAGAAAACATCCATTATTATTCATCGTCCTCAATAACTAATTCTAATTCACTAGGACTACAATTACAATATTGTTGAAAACCATGATATTTACAATTTAAAGTTTTTTCTCCATGTTCATTTTTTTCAGAATATAAACGAACTAATTTATCCTTTTCCCGCTTACATACTGGGCAAAAATATTTTCTAGAATAATATCTAATCATATTACTCACCAAATTCTCGTTTTAACATCAAATTAATTTGTTGAATATTAAAACCAGTTGTTAAAACTGTTCCATCTTCTCGCATTAATACTGGTAATGATAACACATTACCTTTTTCTACTAATTCTTTATACTTTTCTGGATCTTTTTCTTTATGAACACTTATAATATGTTCGTTATATTTTTGCATATTTTTAGTTTTTAAATAACCTTCCAATTGATTACAATATGGACAATTATCTTTTGATAGTTTATAAATCAAATTATCTCACTACTCCTTAATAAAATTATTAAATATTTCTAAATCTTCTTTATGCTCTTCTGGAATAAAAGTTAATTCAAACTTAATCTTAGGAATATCCTTTTCTAAAATAATTTGAATATTATCTAATGCTCCACAGAAATGAGTATAAATTGTAATTCCACTACCAAATAATAAAACTGGTTTGTTTATTAATACATCTCTATTAGAAATTACAAAAGATTTAATATTTTTAGGAATCTTTCCGTTACTCCATGTGTAAGTTCCTATAATTATTTTATCATATTCTTCTAAATTTGTCAAGTTATCTTTTGTATTTTTTATAATAAAATTAACATTTGGATAAGCCTTTACTATAAAATCAACAAAAGTTTTTGTATTCCCAGATAAACTCTCATAAATTACAAGCACCTTAGGTCCAAGAGAGAGAGATTCTATATGAGAGGGAATTGCTTTGGGAGGAGCTAATTTTACTCCACCCGTGCAAAATGTTTTTTCGTTATTATCCATTATAATTCATCCCAATTATTTTTGTCGTCTGTTGCCTTAGAATAATTTACTACACGATTTTCAAAGAAATCTGTTTTTGTGTTATTGATATTATCTGAATCGTAAGTCTTAATCCAAATCATTGGATTAGTTAAAGCTTCAGTATAGACTTTGGTTAAGCCCAAGTTTTGTAATAGAATATTAGCACGCCACTCAATATAGTGTTCTAATTCTTCCATATCTAAAACGGTATAATCTTTATATAAATCTCGAGCTAATTCCTGCTCAGATTTAACTACTTTATCAAAGAACGCATAAACCCAGTTACTAAAATCTTCACTCTCTTGGGGGGAAAGATGTAATTCAGACATAATTTGTCGTACAACTAACGTTTGGAAATAACTATGTTGTACTTCGTCACGTTGGATCAACTGAATAATTTGTCCTGTTCCCAACATTTTTTTGTTTCGGTTTAATAAATAAAATGGAGTAAATCCATTTGTAAACCTAATACCTTCGAGTGCTGCCATAGCTGCTAAGGCTTTAGCCATATTTAGTTTTGTTGGGGTTTCCAAAAATGTTTCAAATGTATCCAAAATCATTTCACTTGAGCCAAGAATATATTTATCTGTTTTAGGAATTTCAAATACTTCCTTCGCTTCTTCTTTCGTCATAAAAGTAGTGGCAATATAAGTATAACTTTCATTATGAATTGATTCTTGAGAAGCGATATAAGCCATAATAGCTTTGATAGCAGGATTTTTAATATAAGCTGCCAATTGACCATCAATAACAGTAGAAATAGAATCTAGTAATACTAATTGAGAAATAGCTCGTTTATAAAAAGTTTTTTCAATGTCGCTCATATTATCTCGCCAATCTCTACTATCAGTATTTAGCCCCACTTCTTGAGGAATCCAAAAATTTTGTTTTAGTTCTGAATATACATCATACCATACAGGATTTTGTTCGTCCCAATATAATAATCCAGAATGTTCCCCAAAAATTGATTCATTTGTATTTTCTGCATCTTTATTAAATAATCTAATATGTTTTTCTAACATTAAAATCTTCTCCTTTATATTACTCTGAACGATTTGTCCATTCATCAATTGAATCTAACCATTCAGAAAAATCATTTGTTTTTCGATTTTCATCAACAACAAAACAATCATGAAGATAGCTAATAACTTCATCTTCAGTTTTATATCCTTTACTTTCAGCTTCCTCAGTAAGGTCATATAAATTTTGATATAAGACCTTACCATTTTCTGTAAATTTTGCTTTCATTTTTTACAAATCCTCTACATTAAAATGAATGTTCTTTTGCTTCTTGTAGGCATCTAAATAAATTTCTTCCTTGTCTCCATTTAAGGTTACTTCATAATACATCCCATCAGAAATTGCTGTAGACAAAAGTAATTTACTATTTTGTAGTACCTTTGTGCTCCAGACAATATATACATCTTCTAAAGTATAGTCTCCCTCTAAGTTTTCGTTAGAATAATCTAAGACCAATTTTTTAGCTGCTTTTACAAATAATTCATGTTTCATTTATTTTCCTCTTTTCTTTAACCTTATATATTTATTATATCATAATAAATAAGGAATTTCAAATAAGAAATTCCTTATTTTAAATTTATATTAAGCTGAGCAAGCAACGCAATCATCTACACGAGAAGCATCATGAGAACGAGTATAGTAAGAAGATTTAATTCCTCTAGACCAAACTTCCATATGAAGACGAAGTAAGTTTTTAACCTTAATATCATCCAAGATATATAAGTTAAATGAAGTAGATTGATCTACCCATTTTTGGCGTTCTGCGTTGTGGAGAATAGCCCACATATGACCTAAATCTTTTTCTCCTTCATATTCCATCAACATAGTTGGTTTATAATAGAACCATGTTTCTAAACTTAATTCTGGAGCAATAACAGGTGTACGAGAATCTTTCTTACCATCAAAAAAGATAGTGTCATAAACTGTGTCTGCCGCTGCAGTAGAACCAGCTAACAAAGAAGTAGAACCTGTTGGAGCAACTGCTCTTAAATATCCATTCCGCATACCTTTTTTAGCTTTGTAATAAACCTCTGCCCGATAAGCATCCTCAATACGATCTTGACAAATTCCTCGATGATCCAACCATTCTCCTGTATTCCATTGGCTTCCCTCAAATAAAGGATAGCTTCCTTTCTCTTGGGCTAAATCTGCCGACGCCTCAATAATATTTAGCATGATTCTTTCTTCTAGCCGAGCAATTAATTTAGTTGCTTCAACCGAATCAAAATGGATTCCTTGTTTAGCCAAAACTGCTGCAATACCTTGTTCACCAATCCCAATAGCACGATAACGATTATTTGTATATTGAGCTTGTAAAACAGGTAAATTATTAACAGTAATAACTGCATCAGTAGCACGAACTTGAATACGTAAAACCTGTCTTAATTTTTCAAACGCTTTAACATCATCGCTAGTTTGTGGTCCTTCGACAGAAAGAGTAAAATCTTTCAAAACATTGTTAAGAACAATAGAAGATAAATTACATGTTACAAAATCTCCACTTTGCTTATGGACAATAATTTCTCCTAGTTCATTAATAGTTTCTTTAGTCATAATTGTCGGAGATTGATTTTGTACAATCTCAGAACACAAATTAGAACAGTATACCATTCCTGCATGATTGTTAGGATTATCTCTATTTGCAGTATCCCGATAGAACATATAAGGTAAACCAGTTTCTAGTTGAGAACGCATAATTTTTTTCATAATTTCAATAGCTGGTAAACGTTTCTTTAAATGTAAATCATTATTATCTACAGCTTTAAAATAGTGATAAGAGAAAGCATGACGATCAGGATCTAGAGGTGATTTTCCATCCCATTTTTCTTTATCGTAGAAATCTTCCAGAGAAAAACCTAATACTTTTTTCACTTCGTGAGGATCAAACAAATACCAGTCTCCTCGTTTTTCTACTTGTTGCATAAATAAATCAGGAATAGAAGCACCTAAAAATAGTTCATGCGCTCGTTTAGATAGGTCTCCTGTGTTTAAACGCAACTCTAAGAAGTCTTCTATATCATAATGCCAAACGTCCAAGTACGCTGCAATAGCACCACTACGAACTCCTAATTGGTCTACTGAAACAGCAGTATTATTTAATTGTTTAAGCCAACCAACAATACCTCCTGCAGCACCGACATTTCCTCTAATATCTGAACCAGCAGCACGAATTTTACCTACATAAATACCAATTCCTCCACCAGCCTTGCTTAGGCGAGCAGCATCTGTGTTATCATCATAAATCCCTTGTAAGCTATCTTCTGTCGTTAAAATAAAGCAACTAGAAAATTGTGCATCTGGTCGTCCAGCGTTTGCAAATGTTGGAGTAGCCATAGTAACTTCTTGCTTAGATAGCACATCATATAATTCTTTTACATGTTGTAGTCTATCTTGTGTTTCTTCTCTTAATAAAGAAATCGCAATTGTCATATAACGTTCTTGTGGTAATTCAAATACTGAACGTCCTTTATCTTTAGCTCGAATAAGATATCTTTCAGACATATTATATAAACCAGCGTAAGTCAAAAGTAAGTCTCGTTCTGGTTTAATATATTTACCTAATTCTTGAATTTCATCTTTAGTATATTTTACAAAAATTTCTGGTTCAATAAGACCTTGTTCACCAAGAGAAGAAAGAAGACCAAAATAGTCGCCATATTTTGAATCGACATCATAGCTTCGATTTTTTGAAGCTCGTTTATACAACGAATTTAATAACGCTCTAGCTGCGACAAATTCAAATTGTGTATTGCCTAATTTATCAAAATCCATCATTTCTCCATCTTTAAAGTCCATGATTCTATCAATTGCATTTTGAATAACAACATCATTGATATCTCGGAAATCAATTTCTTGTCTACCCTGAATCTGTTTAATAACACCCTTCTTATATGCCTCAAATGTATCTGGATGAACATCCAGTCCTTCTTTAAAGCTATCTAATTTATTAATTAATCGTTGTGGATCAAATTCCAATTTTCTCAATCCATTATCTTTTACTACTACTGTCAAATAAATCTCTCCTTTTTTAATTCTGTAATCTTTATAAAACCCAATATATAGATATTTATACGAAATAAACCACCTTATATAGAAGCATATTTAATCAAGGCAAGTAAGACATCTATCAATCCATTATTACAATCAATAAATACTGATTCGGCTTTTCCTTTTCGTCCTATTACAGAAACCTCTTTTTTGTCTATATCTACAATCATAGCTGTATATTTCCCTGTGGTAGAATATAAAATAAATCCAATAGCTTTTCCATCTTTATCATGTTTAATATATATTTCATCTTCTGTATAACCTAACGCATCTATGATATAAAAAACTATAGTTCTCATATTTGTTCCCACTGTTTCTTTATCAAAATATAAACTCATAGATGATATAAAATCTCTTTCATCAGAATGACGATCATAAAACATTAAATTTAAAGAATCTTTAGTTATTATAGGACTTACTTCAATTCTTCCCTTTGGAGAATATATTTTGCCCTCCACTCTTAAAACTTTAGAGCGGCTAATTTCATTTACAATTGCACTTACCTCTTCTAATGGTTTCATATTTTTTCTCCTTTTAAAATCATTATAAAATAAAAATCCTTACTATATAAATTATAACATAGTAAGGATTTTTTGTCAAATTATTTAATTTTAGTACCAGCCATTAGCCATCCAAAAAGCTTGTGCCGCTTCCCACGAACCATAACGTTGAGCTACATAATTTTCTGCAACACGTTCCTGGTTTGCTGGAGAATGGTCTCCATTTAGATAAGCTGAATCTAGTTGATAACGTCCGATGTAACGACCATTTGTTGCTGAGTATGAACCACCTGATTCACGTTGAGCAATCCATTCTTTTGCTGAATTTGTCCCTGCTGAAGGAGTTTGTTCAACAACAGGTGATTGTTCTACTACTGGGGCTTGTTCTACAACATTTTCTTGCACAACTGGAGCTTCAACTACCGCTGCTGTTGCTGGAGCCTGAACCTCTCCATTGGTTGGAATCAATAATAAATCTCCAACAAAAATCATATTAGCATCACTAACTGTATCAAGGTTAGATTGATGGATCAAACTATGATGTAATCCATATTTATTACCAATAGCAGATAAAGTATCTCCTGCTTCTACTTCGTAATAAGTTTGTCCATCTTTTTGAATTTCTGCTGCGTGAACACCTGTTCCACCAATAAATAAAGCTCCTGCTAATAGTCCTGCGATAATAATTTTCTTCAAATTGTTATTCTCCTTTTTCTTTTAGTTTTTCGTTAAGCAATGAAGCATATCCATTTGCTTCATTAAATTCTAAAAACTTAATTTTGGCAACACTTAAGCCAGTAAAACAATTTCGTTGAGAATCTACTAAAGCTTCTCGTTCAAATTGTGCTGAATTAAAGTTGTCTTTTACAAGGTCGAAAAATGGAAAGATGATATCCCCATCTTCTGAAAAAGGAACATCTAATAGAAAAGCCTCGTAAACCCAATCATCTAATGATTCCAATTTCTTATTTACAACTTTATACGCCTCTTTACCAAAAATAGTTTTTGTTGCTTCAACGATGTATTCCATATGAAATTCCCCTTTTCTTGTTTTAATAAAAAAGACCCTATTACAAAATTATTACAGTTAAATTACATTAAAATAACCGCGATTTTTTCTTTGTAATTTTTACTGAAGTATGAATTTTATTATCATCTTCCACAGTAATTTGATTATTTTTAACTACAACAACAGGGTATTGTTCTTCAAGTTTTTCTGCTAATTTTTCTACAAAAGGATTTAGTTTTTTAGCCACAACAACTTCTCCTTCTGCAACTTGAGGACTTTTATGTCGAGTTACTTTTACCTCATAAAATGTGTCGCCATCTTTAATACCAGCAATACGTTTTTGTGAATCCAAAAGTTTAAATTCAATATCTTCATCCTCTTGGAGAAAGCCGAATGCCATATTCGCTAATCCCCACTTATCTGCAGTCATTTGTTTTGTTGGAGTAGCACGACCTGCTTCGATTAAATAATCGTCCCAATTTTTCATAATTTCATATTCAAACTCTTGATGCTTAGGATCTGGTTTCTTTATGCCGTTTTTCAAATTTTCTTTAAATTTTCTACTTGCGATAATAGAATTATAATACATAGACATAAATTTTCTATCCTCTGTAGTTTGTTGGAATGCACCGTATTTGTTTTCCATAAAATAAAAACTCCTTTTAAAATTCTTTTATTTCTTAACTATATATATATTATATCATTTTTAAATAAGTTTTTCAAATTAAATTAAAAAAGGCTGAGGAAAACTCAGTCTTTTTTAATAGAAATTATTCTTCAACCTTTTCTTCAATCTCTTTTTCTTCAGTTGTTGCAGGAGATTGTAGTTGTTGAATAGCTTCAAGTAATTGTTTATTTGCAGTTTCTGATTTAGCCAATAAAACTTCTTGCCTTGCTATTTCACCCATTGCTTGGGTCAATAATTCTTGTGTTCCAGTTAACTGTTGCCGAGCAACTGCTAATTCAAATTCTGCTTGTTCTAACAATTGTTCAGTTGTTGGATGTTGACCTGTTTTATTTTCCATTATTGTGTTACCTCCACTGATGTTTTTCCATCTTCTGAAATAGCGAAATGTCGAACTTTATTAGTCATATCTCCAGTACGATTTGCTCTAATACGTTCATACATAGCTGTTTTTCGATCAATAAATGCTTGGATTTCATTTTGTAACTCAGACTTCATTTGTTCTAAAGTTTCAAAAGTTTCATAATCCATTTTGAGATCTCCTAAGTTATTTAGAATATCAATATAAGAACGTAATAAAGCAATACGAGTACCTACTTTTTCTGTTGCCATATCTAAATCATCTGGATGAGTTTGACTAACTCCGGTGCCTTTGACTATATTACCATCAATCAGTTCTGCTGTAGTAATAACAGTCACTTTAGATACGACATTGATACCATCTACTTCTACAAACTCTGGAAAAGAATCAGATGTTATAATTCGTTCTAATACATTTTTAACTTCCACTAAAATTTCCTCCTTATTTAACTTTATAATTAATTATATCATCTTTAATAAAAAAAGTCAATAATTATCTCGCCAAACACCTTTTATTTTTTTTCGTGCTTTTTGTCTAGTTAATGGATACCATTGTTCACTTTTAGCTTTTTTTAAAATTTGAGCTTCAATGGGAATCCATCTACCATCACTATCTTTTCTATATATTAACATATTACTCTCTCCCTGTCAAGTAAATTAAATTTTAATCCAAATATCTCCTTCTCTACCTGCTTTACCTGGATCAGTAACACTAAAGAAAATTCTAACTCCTTTAAATGATATATATGATTGTTCGGAAGATAATGCAGTATCTGTTAATAATTCACCATCACTCATTCTTAAATAGTGATAATATCCGCTTTCTGTTGGTTGTCCACTACCAGCATAATTTCTAGGGAATAAAATAGCTGCATCACGACTACTAGAATAATTTCTAAAAACAAGCTGTCCAATACCATTCATTGCTCCACCATTAATATCAATTGCTGGTTTACGATTTAAATTACCTACATAAGTTAAGTTAGGTTCAGAAATTTTTAACGCTGGCATACCTAAATATCGTTTAGTATCTCCAATAGTCATTTGACCCGCAGGAATATGAATTCGTCCAAAATTCAATGTTAAAGAACCACCAGTATTTCCATCGACACCACCAAAAATAATATCATTTAATTCTGTTCCGCCGTTACCACTTGCCGCTATAACTAACGAATCTGTTGGGCTTGTTGGAAATTGAAAATCTAATCTTCCAAAACTATTCCTAATACTTAATGGGAGTCCTGAACGGTTCGTATCTAATACAAGACTTCCTGTCATAGTTTGATTTATAGTTTTATCTAAATAATTTTCATGTTCATGATTTACTGGGGCTAGATTTGTATGAGTGTGGTTGATAGGTGAATATTTTGATTTCATTGTTTCTAACAAAGTTTTACCAGCAGATGCTGCTAATGCTCTATCAGAAGCTGAACTATCTAATGTAGAAACTAGTTCATCTTTTCGAACATATTGACTGAAATCAATTCCACCTTCACTTGGAGATGCACCAGTCACTTCATAAGGAACAAAAGTACTACCATTCCAACCAAGCAATGTATTAACTTTTAAATTTTCTCCCAGTGTAACATCTTTAAGTTCTCCAATAGAAGAGTTGGTTGATAATACTGATGCTCCTCCTACTCGTAGTGCTCCAGTAAAATTGTTCCAATCTCCTTCCCACATATTGTTTCCACCCTTAAGAGCTATTAAGGCTGCTTCTATACCTTGATCTTGAACAATTTTTGTAATCTCTGGTACCAAATCAGAAAAATCTGATACTGTATGTTTGTGACCTTTTTGAGAAACCTCGTTCCATGATTCATTATTTTGTCCTGTAGCGACCCAAATAGCTCTAGGATTTGAACCTGTATCAATATAAGTTTGTCCATAATATTCAGCACTAATAGTTGGTTTACCTGTGCCGTATAACATATTTCCTCTGGTAATATGAATTGACATTTATTTGTCCTCCTTTATAATCTTTCTCTTATGTATATTAAAAAGCTTTTAAACCTAATATAAAAAAAGAACCCTAAAAGATTAAAGGGTTCAAAAACTTTCTGACGTTTTTAGAAAAATAATACCATTGGAAATAAATTTCTGTCCCCAATAAGTATCTTCTATTTCTTTATACTCATCTTGATTTACAGGAATTGGTAATGTACTTCTTACAATAGTTTGCTGTTTCATAATCTCTTTTTTTAAACGTTCCCTTTTTGTATATTTGGCTACCATATAAGGCAATATAAATATAGCAGGGAAAACTAAAAGCATTGAAAGCAAAATTATAAGAAAAGAACGGAAAGTAAAAATAGAAGCTACTCTATCTTCTTGCTCCCACCTTTTGGCTGGAAGTATAATTGATTGCTCATCAAAATTCCAGCGTTCAATTAATAAATCTCTTTTTTCGATTGCATTTCGAGCTTTTTCTAGCTCTACTTGGTGCCGAACTAAAACTCTACTATTGAATAGCTCCACTTTTAACCCTCCTAACCAATCAGGAATCCTGTGTTTTTCTATAAAATTCTTTAACATGCGAAAAACAAACTCGTCCTCCTTTATCTATCTGGTTTTTTAAAATAATTTAATTTGGTGTGAAGAACCTCTCACATAATTTACTACTAACATAGCTAATTTACCAGGATCTACATAAATAGAATTTAATCTATTATAAATGAAATTTATTTCGGTTAGATTTGAATCTTTTGGCTCGTTTAATAAAAGATTATAATTTTCTGACAAGTAGTATCCTAATCCAGAAATGTTTTCAATAAAGACCGAAGTACCATCATAAGTATAATCAAAATACTTACTAGCAATTTTATCAAACCATAATACATCTTTCTCTGCTAATAAATACATATCTGGATCTTCCAATAGCTCCATCAAAAAAATAATAGAATCCCTTGCGACCTTATTCCCTGCTTCTCTTGGGGCAATATTGCCATATATACTATAAAAAACTAGATATAAATCTTCTTTAGTTTTTATAGAGCAAGCTTCATTGTCTTTTGCAGCATACTCTATTGTATTATAGTTTATAAATGAATTTAAAATAGGTCCAATAGGTTTATCAGATACAAAAAATCTAATATCTTCCATTGAACGATTTTCTAAATACTGATTAAAATATTCTGTATAGACCAAAGGCCCGCTACCAAAGATAGCAGGCTGTCCGGTAAAATCTAACATCATAAAATTCCATCTCCTTCAGATTCTACATAAGCTTTAATAGCTGAATAGAATTCTGATGGTGCCTCAAAACCAGCATAATTTGCTACAACTAAACATTGTTGTACATAATCAATAAATCTATCAAAAATCTCTGGATTGTCCTTAAAATATTCATCAGTATCCTTTTCCATAGTAAAAGCAAGCTTTGCTTCGCCCTCTTCTTCTAAATATTGAATACCAACTTTTTCATCAACAATTAATTCAAAGAAAAATTTATCATATTGTATATTGTCCAATTTTATCACTCCAATTTCCTTCATAGGTTTTTAACTCACAATCTCCACATATAGGCATATCAGAAAAAGCGTTTGTTTTATTACAAGATAAACATTTTACTACAGATCCATATTTTAATATCTCAGATTCTTTTGGCTCTCCTATATATAAATTCTCTCTTTTCGATTTTATACCTAAAGTAAAATCATTATATACTTGACTTAAATTTGTTTTATAAGTCTTTATATTATCATCATGGACTGAAATAAAATTATCTCCAAGAGAAGAGAAGAAGGTGCCTTGTAGAGTATTTATTGTAAATTCTTCAATTCCATTATTTTTGTAGGGATATTGTGTAGATAACATCGCTCCCTTATAATCTTTTGAGAAAACTCCCAAGCGCCTATAAATTTTTTTATCTACGTATTCAACATCATTAAAATTAGGTTTTTCTGTCATTACATAGGTTAAAAATGTATAATTATCTAAGGCTGCAGAATATCCTCCAGTATAATGTTCTCCCATTGGTTTGTAACATGTAGTCCATCCTCTGCCAACACCCATCATTATAAAATCATAAGGATGAACAGATATAACTAAATAACTGGATGGAAGTATATATGAATTTTTTATTTGAGAATACATTAATACAATCTCTTCTCCTAATTCTGGCGTTTGATTAATAACTTTAGATAATTTTTTGCCAGAAGAATGTTTATTCTCTATTAAATCTGAATCATTTAATAATCCCGCTAATTTAAAGAAACCAGCATCTATTTTTCTGTTTTCTTTATATCTTTCCTTAAATTCTTTTTTGAAATCTCTTTCTGCTTGTGTTTTTATAGCTTTTATATTATCTATTTTAAAAACTAGTCTTAGATTATTATCCATCATAGCAATTATTTCTTTTTTCTTTTCAGTAACTTGACTGAAAAAATTTTCATAATTATTATACGAAAAGAGACTAACCCCTTGAGAGAGGTTAATCTTTTCGTACTGACTTTTCATATTTTCTGTCAAATTTCCACCATCTTACTTTCCGTCATTATTTATAGCTTCGGTATAACGTTCTTTTTGTGATACATCTTCCAAGTATTTTTCTCGACATTCATCGCACAAATGTGACAATACTTCATTATCTGTATCAGACCAGGGAACTGTCCCTTTGTCTAAAAAGCAAAATTCACATTGTTCAACTTCTTTTTTTTTACTGCGACTTTTATAGGGAATAAAACTCGTTTCATCATCATTATAGTTTAGATAATCCGATTCATCATAAATATCTTCATCTCCCCAGTAGCAATAAGAACCATTTTGGTAATAGTTAGAATATCCATAATTACCATATCCGGCATAAGAATCTTCTTTATATTCATAAAATTTAGGATTTTGATATTGATCTTCTAAAATTTCCTTTACTTTTCTCTGAGTCTTATACATTTCGTTAATATAAATACGCTCATAAGATGTATGTTCATCCATATAGCCTGCCGATAAATTTACTCCTGCAAAACCAAATTCAGGACAAACTTGACAAATATCTGTATAAGATCCATTGTGAGTTTTAAAACCAAAACTATTGATATATTCTTCGAAGTCTATATTATCTAAATAATAGTATACAGATTCTCCAAAACCTTTTCGATCTAATTGAATTGCGAAATTAATTTCTGTCAAAGCTGTTTGCACATCTTCTCCAAAGTAATTTTCTACATTTTTTGTGAAGAAACTAGATCCAATAGTTCCAATTTCCTCGTCCCAACAAAATAATACATGAGGACGATATCCTTGTGTTAGCATATCTAAAATGCTAAAAACTCCACAACGGTCATCCCCACCAATGCCATCGGGACACCATAAAACATTTTTTTCTTTATCGTGGAAAATAGTTTCCTCTGTTGGAGCTACTGTATGGACTGTATCCAAATGAGCCAACATAAGAACAGGAATATCTCCTTTAGCATAAATAAAACTACCATCAACACGATAAATATCTCTAGAATTATACATCGATTCTATTTGACCTAATAAATAAAAATGAAGTCCTTCTTGTGTCATTTGTAAAATGTTTTTAAAGGTTTGTAAACCTAATTCTTTCTTTTGCATTTTATAAAATTCCCCCTTTTTTAATAATCCCAATCATCTTCGTCGTCCCAATAATCATCTTCATCATAGTAAGCATCTTCGTCAAAAAGACCTCCAGCTTCGATTGATCCATCAATGAAGAAATTACAAGTTGGACTTATGACTGAATCAACACCTACTTCAAAACGAATATTGCATAATTCAGTTTTGTCAGTTTCATCATAAAAATCTTTATTGAAATGTTTTCTTAAAATATTTTCAGAATTATTTTCTCCTTCAATATTGTATTTTTGTTTGTCTAAAACAATCATTGGAACTTTGTTCATAGCTCCATGTGTAATATCATTATAGTGAATTTCACTACTTTCTCTAATAGTATCTTCTGCATCAGAAGAATCAATAAATCCATAAGCAACATTGTCTTCTCCAAAAGTATCTACAAATAATTTACGTAAAGCTTTAGTATTATTTTTATTAACTCCTGGGTATGAGCGAGATAAAAAGATAGCATCTAACTCTGTATTGAACATGCCCATTCTACGCCAAATTTTATCTGGGATACTATCTTGACTTCCTAAAATGATTTGACAAATAAAACTTGAACCATCTAATAAATAAGAAACTGGTCCAGCACCGTAACAACCATCAATAATAGAATGGCAAGAAGACCATTCTCTGGTTTTGTTTACAGACATCATTAAAATATCAAGGGGATCAATAGAAACTTCTAAAACTCCCCGAGCCAATAATGATTCATTAAAGGCTGATAGATAAATTTGTATTTGATTAACCAATTTTTTATTTTTTAGGACACGCTTAAGAGATTTAGAAATTTTTGCTCCAGCTTGGAATGATTCACCTAAAATTTCTTTATTTGTCATAAAACGGTTTTTTTGTAATTCTTCTAAAGAAAAACTACTAAAATAAAGTGCTATAATTTTCCCTTCATTTTCTTCCATAGTCATTGATTTAATTTTAGACAAAAATGAGGAATAAAAAGCATCTTTAATTTCTGAATTTGACAATGCGTTTTCAACGCTTCCTTCTAGTCTTAATTTGTTTCCAAATTTCTGAAAAATAGGAAATTTTGCTTGAGCCCAATCTCTTGCCCATGCTCGTCTAGTATCTGTATCGAAACCACCATTGATGCTATATAAAATATTATCAATCTCTTCCCAAGATTTTTTCATCATTGGTTCCATCAAATTTAATTTTTCTTCGATAGTATATGTTTTTTCCATTGCAAAATCTCCCTTTTTTTATTTTATTATTGTAAATTAAAATTTACTCCTTGTTCTGTTAAAAAATATTTCCGAGGAGTATCAGCAGTTTTGTCTACTAGTCCTTTTTTATTCAATGAAGTTAATACACCTGGAACTCCATTAGGCATCATAAATGCTAATTCTGCCACACGTTTAGAAAATACTGCATCTTCTTCTTTGTCAATATGAGCTTCTTGTAAAGCTTTTAAAACTTGCATACCTTTTTCTGTTAATTTAATTTCTTCCATTTAAAATCCGCTCCTATTTTTTATTTATTAATTCATTTTCTATAATATAATTATAACAAATTGAACTAACTTTTTCAAATTGTTATTTCTCATAAGCTATTTTATCTTTTTGTTTCTTTCATTTAACTTATAATTAATTATATCATCTAATATATAAAAATTCAAATAAAAAATCCCAATCATCTAGATTGGGATTAATTTTAAATAATTTATGAGGCATATGGAAGAACTGTAATTTCAATTGTAGATTGATCAGAAAGAGTAGCTGTTCCTCCAGTTACTTGACCACCTTCATTTGTTGTTAAGGTAATAGCTGTAATAGATTTTCCATCTGCACCATTTGCTCCAGGAATTCCTTGTTCTCCTTGGTCTCCTTTAGGTCCAGCAGGTCCGATAGGTCCAATTTCACCTGTTTCCCCCTTATCTCCTTTAGGTCCAGTTTCGCCTGGGTCTCCTTTAGGTCCTTTTTGTTCTTGCAAGAAATCTACTAAAGAAGCAAATGATTCTTGTGTCATAGTTTTTCCAGTTGCAAATAATGCTTTAATTTGTTCTGCGCTCATTTTGTTTCCTCCTATTTTTTAAATATATTTGAGAACTTATCTCTTTTTATTATGAAAAAGTCTTATTCTGCTTTTCCAACTTTTGCCTTACCTACTATAGCTTTCCCTACAATAGGCTCTTCACCCGATTCCTCTTCCTTTTTATAAGCAATAGCTCTATCAGTAGGACAAATCATATAATAGAAATCTTCCATCTTGTTTTTACGATGATTGATAACCATATAATTTTCTTCATATTCTCGTCCGCAATGAGAACATACATAAATATCTTTTTTCATTCTCTTTCCTCCTTTTGGTAATCGCTAATACTATTAAAAAGACCTAATTTGAAACAATAAAATAAAGCCCTATTATAAAATAGGGCTTAAATTATATTATTCTTTTACTTCGCCAGTTAATAAGAAGTCAATGAATTCTCTATTAATAGGACTATTCCCAGTCAAACGGAATTCAAAAGAACTATCTTCAAGAGGTTCCCATGAAAAACCTAAAGAATCTAAAATAATTTTAGTTTTTAATTGAAATTCTTCTCCTCGATTTTCACATTTGAAAATATAGTCCTTTAGAATTTCAAAACAATCTTTTTTAGATGTACCTAATTCTTGATACTTTTTGAAAGTTTCATTCATTTTCCAAGCTTCATCAAGAATGTTTGGCAATTCCTGAGAAAAGATTTCTTTCCATTCGTCAGAATCAATATCTTCTGCGTCTTCGTGATATTTTCCATCAACTCTCCAAATAAAGCAGTCATGGATACAAGCAGTTACTCCATCTGACAATTCTACAACATCTTCTTGAAGAATATAACTATCAAGAGTTTCACACCATGCAGCATCAGAATTTAAGATATATTCTTCTAAATAATCTGAGTAAGTAGCATCTTTTGCATAAACCCAAGAGTCTTCTTTAGATCCAATGGCATGAACAGCTTCTTCGCTCCAAATATTTTGTCCTTCTTTAGTAGACCAAACGGTTTCTTCTCCACAATATTCGCAAACATAGACGATATCTCCAAAAATATCTAATACTCGAATACCATAATCTTCATCAAAACGTTCTTCACAACATGGACAGATTGATCTTGAACCATAGTAGCATTCTTCACAAAGACCTGAGGAACTTGCAGGATCATCTTTAGAACCACATTCGAGACAAACAAAAGTACTTTGTGCATTAATTGGGATAGTTTTGCCTTCTTCATCTTGGAAAATAACCGGAGATCGTAAACCTCGAATTGCATCATCCCAGTTGAAAGCATCTACATAACCATATTCATTACAATCTGAACCATTTCTCCAACGAAAACGAGTTAAATTTTCTTCAATTTGGTTAATTTTCGCATTACCTTCCCAACCCAATAAAGATAAAGTTGCATTACTAATCATATTTTGTAATCCATTATTCAAACGAGGATATCCTTTTTGAGATAAAAGAACTGGAACAGTTTCTTCTTCATAGTCAACTTCAGAAACGAACATCATTTGACGCCATACTTTTGGAGCTAAATAACCAAACTCTTCCAAATCTTTTTCCATTACAGTAAAACCAACAAAAGCATCTGGTCCAACCATATAACCTAGTGTACCATTATTATATTCACCTTCGTCAGGATGCATACATGAACGCCAGCTATTTCCATAACTAATTAAGAATAAATCTTCTGGTCTGATAGATAGAACAATTTTTCGTCCATCAAAATTTGCTCCTGATGTAAAGCTAGCCATTTCTCCACCAACAATTTTATTTTTAATATCAGAAACAGCTTCTTTTACTCCTTTAGTTGAAGAAATGTTTTGAGCAGTTAATGCTGACACATCAACTAAAGAATTTAAAACTTTAGTCAAACGTTGTCCATGAAAAGGTAACATTCTGAATTCATCTTTCATAATTACCTTTTTATTTTCAACTCTAATTTTGTTTAAAGTATTATAAGCTGATGTTTTAAAAACGTCAATGAAATTATAAGAAATATCCAAATCACGTAAATCATAGTATAATTTATCCTCTACATAATTTTTCATTTCTTCAAATGAAAATTCTTCCATGAAATCTTTGAAATCTTTAGGATCTAAAACAATTCGTCCATTTGTTCCATCAAAGATTTTTTGTAAATAAGAGTTTTTCATTTCCATTCCTTTTGCATAATAATCTAAATATTGCGAGTCAGATAGTGAACCCCACTCATAAAATTCATTAAAGATTTCTTTTAGATTTGCTTTAACCTCTTCAACGTTATAATTTAGCATAAATGAAAAACTCCCTTTCTTTAACTTATATAAATATTATATCATTTTAAAAATTACTTTTCAAATAATGTTTTTGAAATCTAAACTTCATTTGAATTTTCGTTTTTAAAACTTGATTACAAAACTATTATATAATTTTTAAAAAAGTTTTTCAACCAAGAGAGACAAGAAACTAGCCTTTTCTTAAAAAGCACTTGACTTTTTTCGCTTAGTATATATTTTTATAAATATTTTTTTATATAAAAAGGAAGTTTTTTGCTTATATATTGTCACCACCCCCACTACTGTCCTCTCTTGGGTTGACTTTTCTGTGTTTTATATATATAATTAATATAGAGTTTTAGGTAATTATAAAAGTAAAAATTCTTGACTTTTTGATTATTATATGTTATAATTAATTATAAAGATAAATAAAGAACTAAAATTTGAAGGAGTGTATTTTTAAATGAAAGAAGAAATTATTAAAAAATTTATGAGTGCCTTAAATATTTCAAGAGAAGCAGCTTTAGAGCTATATGATTATGACGAACGAGTAGAAAAAAGTAATAAGCCTGTAGAAGGAGAAGTTGTAGTTAAAAAGGTTCCTAAAACTTCAAAGAAAAAAGGTATTCAAAAAGAAGAATTAGATGCAATGAAAGATTTGTTATCTAAAATGTTCCCTAATGGAGAAGAGTTTAAAAATAGTCAATTGTCCCCATTATGTGAGGAATTAAACTTAACTAATAGACAAACTCCTTCAAGATTAAAAGCATTAAAAGAAGAAGGTTTCTTAGAAGATTTAGGTGGGTCACCTAAAAAATATAAGATTAAATAAGACAGAATGTCTTGGTTTTTTCAGAGAAACTTTCTTATATTGAGTTTTAAATAAACTACCGATATAGGAGAGGATGAAAGTTTTATGTTAAATGTAATGAAAAAAGATGGTCATATTGAAGTTTTTGATACGAAGAAAATTCAGGAAGCAATTTTAGCTTCTGCAAGGAAAATTCTTTCTAATGAAGAAGAGTATGATATGCAGCAAAAAGCTTTAATTATTGCGAATGAGGTAGCTCGTTTCTTAAATTCAACTGAAGATGAAAATGCAGTTATTATGACATCTAAAATTCATAATGTTGTTCTGGAGATTCTATCTAAAGAATGGGAAGTTGTTGGAGCTTCTTATGGAATGTATAGGAACTATAGAAAACAAATGGCTAAAACATTTTTAAAAAGTTATGAGGAATCTGAAACTGTTCTTCATGATGGAGATAAAGAAAATGCTAATAAAGATAGTGACTTGAATAGTACAAAACAAGCCTTAATTGCGAACAATAATATGCGTGGTTATATGGAAACATTTGAAATGGATAAAGATTGGATTGAAGCTCATAAACAAGGTTGGATACACATTCATGACTTGGCAGAGCGTTATTTGCGCCAGCAAAATTGTTGTTTGTTTAACATGGCAGGTTTATTAGATGGTGGTTTCCAATTAAATGGAACAGTTTATGCAGAGCCTAAACATTTTGATTCTGCGATTAATGTAGTAGGAGATGTTACTTTATTTGCATCCGCACAACAATATGGCGGTTTTACTATTCCTGAAATAGATACTGTTTTAGCTAAATATGCTGAAAAAAGTTATCAATCAAATTTAAAATTTATTTTAGATAAATTTGGAGATATTGCTAATAAAGATATTATGGAAACACTAGAACAAGCAGCTTACGACATGACTGTTAGAGAGCTAGAGCAAGGATTTCAAGGCTTTGAAACAAAATTAAATACAATTAGTAATTCTTTAGGACAAATTCCTTTTGTAACAATTACTTTTGGTTTGGATACAACTCAATGGGGAAGAGAAATTTCTAAAGCTATTTTGAATGTACGAATTAAAGGAATTGGAGAAAATAAATCAACAGCTGTATTTCCTAAATTATCTTTTTTACATAGAAAGGAAATTAATGGAAGTCCAGAATCTCCTAACTACGACATTAAACAATTAGGAATTCAATGTTCTCGATTAAGACTATATCCTGATTGGTTATCACTAGATAGTGGAAATCTTGCAGAAGTATATGAAAGATCTAATCAAGTTGTATCTGGGATGGGATGTAGAGCATATTTAAGTCCATTTTGGGATGAACAAGGAAACGAAATTTACACTGGACGATCCAATATTGGAGCTGTTACGTTGAATCTTCCTAAAATTGGCTTAGAGTCAAAAGGAGACTGGAATAAATTTTTTGATCTAATAGATAAATATTCTGATATTGTTTTTGCTATTCACGAAGATTATTATACTAAAATTAGTAAAACAAAAGGCTCCTCTAATCCTCTATATTTTTGTGAAGGTGGAGCTTGGACAAAAGTAGGCTATGATGAAGAAGTTGGAAAAATATATGAAGCTTCAACTGCTTCATTAGGATATATTGGAATTTATGAAACATTAAAAGCAATGGATGTTCCAAAAGAAGAATATCTTAAATATGGGACTAAAATTGTTGCATATTTGAAAAAATTAACAGAAAAAGCTACAATTAATTATAATCATTTATATGCACTTTATTCAACTCCAGCAGAAAGCTTGTGCTATAGATTCCAGAAAATTAATCGTAAAGATTATGGAGTAATTAAAGATGTGACTGACAGAGAGTACATTACAAATTCTTTCCATGTCCCAGTATGGGAAGATGTTAGTGTTCCTGAAAAAATTGCTTTTGAAGCACCATTCCATAAACTTGCAACAGGTGGGCGAATTTCTTATAATGAATTTGTTTATGGAGTAGATAATTCTGTACTAGAACAAGCAATTAACTTTGCTATGGAAAATGGAATGTATTATGGAGTTAATGTTGTTGCAGGAACTTGTAATCAATGTGGTTATAGTGGAGATTTTCATGACAATTGTCCTAAATGTGGTACCCATGATATCACAGTCGTAACGAGAGTTTGTGGGTTAACTATAAAAAGTTCTCTTTAAAAAACTTAAAGGCTCACGTAAAACAGGATAAATTGCGGGAACATCCTAAAGTTCTTAACTACTAAGCAAATATAGTGATATATTTGTGGCTGAACTAATCACTCAGGTATAGTAAAAAGGTTAAGAAATTGGACAATCCGCAGCGATACCTCTCATTAGAGAGAGACGTTCAACGACTATAAACCTGCTCTGGCTTAATTTTAAGCTAAATGTATAGTCTAGTCCGAGATAATATGTAGTATAATAGGAGTTGTTACAGTATAGATTTTTATGTATACATTCATTATACTAAAGATACAAAAGAAATATTTTATGTAGGTAAGGGTATAAATAACAGAGCTTATTCAAAAGTTAAACGAAATAAGTTTTGGTGGAATATTGTTAATAAGCATGATTATTGCTTAAAAATTTTATATTCAAATTTATCAGAAGAAAAGGCTTTCCTTTTAGAGAAGGAATTAATTAAAAATCTAAAAGCTATTGGATTAGCAAAAGCAAACTTCCATGAAGGAGGTTCAGGAGGAAATACAATGAAATACGCCCCTCTTGGAGAAATCCAAAAGTGGAAAGAAAGTTTATGCTCCGCCCAACAAAATTTAGATTTAGAAACTAGACAAAGATTAAGTCAAATTCGTAGTCTAAATGTAAGCGGAGATAAAAATCCTCAATTTAATAAGCCTGGATTTAATACAGGTCGCAAATTTTCTGATGAACATAAAAATAAAATTAGCAATGCTTTAAAACAATATTCTATGACAGAAGAACACAAACAAAATATAACAAAATCACACAACAAATATCTATTAAAGGTTATTACAGATAATGGAGAAGAAATTATTTTTAGTTCTCTAAAGGAAGCTTCTGAAACACTAGGAGTTCCTAAGACTACATTATCTAGTTGTGGACATGGAAATAATGGCAGAAACAAAACCCATTATTCTTCCAAATATAAACTTACTGCATATTATCTAACATAAGTATCCCGAAAGGGACGGTAGATTCGATTTATCCTTTGATCAGATTCATGGTGACTCACGTTATAATCCTGGTAAACAAAAAGAAGTTAAAGAAAGAGTTAAACATAATTTCAAATAAAAGGAGAAATGTATGAAAGAAAAGGAACAAGAGGTTATTGAAAAGTTATATGCTTATGTATCAGAAATGGATATTGTTTTAGCAGAAAAGAAACTACAAACAATTTCTTTAATACTTTTTATTCTTATAGGAGGATATTGTTTAATCTTTTCTTGCCCTGTATTTATTAATATTGTTTCTTTATCCGGCTTAGCTTATTTTGCTTTTACTTTATTGGCAAATTTAATGCTTGAACGACTTTTGGATAAAGAAATTTCAAAAAATGAAGTTTTATTAGAACAAATTCTTAAAAATAAAGAAAAATAAAAAGGAAGGAAGTTTTTTAAAATGATGTTTATTGCAGTTTTTTGTGGGATTTGCGTCCTATTATTAATTGGTTCTGGAATGAAAGCAAATATAGGAAGAGATACTACGAGATTAGAGAATATGGCTTACTTAATGTTTGCCATATTCTTAATTTTGTTTATCCTAATTTTAATTGGGGGAGCATAATATGGCTTATTTACACAATATAAAAAAATATGATATGGAAAACAGTGGTTTAAAAGGAGCCTCAGTTTCTTTGTGGTTTAATCATTGTCCACATCATTGCCCAGGATGCTGGAATTCAGAAACTTGGGAAAGAAATGAAAACTTATATGAGGATAACCAAGAGGTAATAGAAGAGGTGCTCGATGGTCTTGATGGAGGACCAATGAAATTAAATACTCTTGCTCTTTTGGGAGGAGACCCTCTCAGTCCTAAAAATATAAAAGATACATTAGAAATTTTATCGGCAGTTAAAACAAAAAGACCAGAGACAGAGGTTATCTGTTGGACTGGTTTTACTTGGGAACAAGTAACTAAAAGTAAGTTACTTAAACCAGTATTAGAATATTTAGATGTATTAATTGATGGTCGTTTTATGATAGACCGTAGAATCGAAGGTAAAAAATATGGCTCTGACAACCAAAGATGCATTGATGTGAAAAAATCTCTTCAATGTGATAAAATATATTTAATGGAGGGATTTTAATGTTTAGTTTTAATAAAAAAACAGAAAAAAGTTCTGTGAAAAAATATCGTAAAAAACCTGTTGAGGTAGAGGTATGGCTTTTTAATAGAGAAAATTTAGAAACAGCAGAAAGTTGGGTACGTAAGTATTCAGATAAAATGACTTTATTTTCTCAATATGGTGGAGAAAAAATTTGGATAGAAATAAAAACTTTAGAAGGTGTAATGAAAGCTTCTGAAGGAGATTATATTATAAAAGGGGTTAATGGGGAATTATATCCTTGTAAACCAGATATTTTTATTAAAACTTATGAAGAGGTGACAAATTAATGTATGAAACAATAGTTATAGGTGGCGGACCAGGAGCAATGTCTGCCATTCTTTATTTATCTCGGCTTGGTTTAAAAACTGCATGGATCTATGGTTATGGTTTTGGAGGACAAATTCAAAATACAGAAGTTGTAGATAATTATCTTGGGAAGGGGAAAATTTATGCCCCAATCTTAGTAAAAGATATGTATTCTCATGTAGAAGACTTAGAACATATTACACAAATTTTTGGTATGGTTGAAGATGTTAATAAAATTGACGATTCAACTTTTATAGTTACTACCGATATGGGAGAAAAAATTAGTGGTAATACTGTATTAGTTGCAACTGGAGCTTCTCCTAGAAAACTTGGAGTTAAAGGAGAAGAAGATTTTGCTGGTTTTGGCGTTTCTTATTGTGCTATTTGTGACGCTCCTTTGTTTAAAGATAAAGAAGTAGCAATTGTTGGTGGTGGACAAACTGCTTTAGAGGACGCACAAATCCTATCTCGTCATGCAAAAAATGTATATTTAATTCATAGACGACAAGAATTTAGAGCAACAAATGTCGAAGTAAAACAAGCAAAAAATACTCCAAATATCCATTTTCTCTTGGACACACAAGTTACTTCCATTATGGGAAAAGACGATGTTGATTTTATTGTTATTAATGAAAAGGGAATTGGTCACAGAACTTTATCGGTGGATGGTATTTTTATAGCTATAGGACAAGTTCCTCAAACTGATTTTTTAGTTGAAAACTTTAATCATATTTTGCGAGATGGCTATGTAGAAACAATGAGAAATAATAAAGTAGAAGATTTAGGCATTTTTGCCATTGGTGATGTAGTTTATGGGAATAATAAACAAATTGCTATTGCTGTAGGAGAAGGTGCGAATGCCGCAATAGAAATTAATAAATATTTATCAGACCCTAATTTTTGATTTTTTATGTATAAAATGTTAATATAAATATATAACAAAATAGGAGGACAAAATTATGACTGTATATGCTATGTCAGATATCCATGGAAATTTTCAAGCCTTAGAAAAAGCTTTAGATTTCTTATTTAATAAAACAAAAATTTCTATTGGTGAAGATAAACTTATTTTTCTTGGAGATTATATTGATCGTTCTCCTGAAGGGTATTCTGTTTTAAAGACTATTTATGACTTACAGCAAAAATATGGAGAAGAAAATATTATTGTTTTAATGGGGAATCATGATGAAATGTTTTTAGAGTGGTTAAAAGAGCCCTCTAATACTCTTCATTTAATTAATGATAAACCATTAACGACTGTCAAAAGTTTTATAAAACCTCTTAACAAGGAGTGGAACTTAATTTTTGACGGAGTAAATGCTATTTATGATATAAGCGATCCTAATAATCAAATTAAAGTTACGCAAGAAGTTATTGATACAATCAAGACAGAATATAAAGAATTATTAGATTGGTATCAAAACTTAGATTATTTTTATGAATATGGAAATGCCTTGTTTGTTCATGCAGGTTTTGAAGAAGAGCCAAGTGGGCTCTGGACAGATTCTTCTAGAGAAGAAATGACTTGGAAATACCCAGCTTCCCTTGGTTATACTCCGTGGAATAGAGAAATTATAGCAGGTCATATAATGACAAGAGAATTGCATTCAGAAGAAGTTCCCCAAGAGAAGAGAGACTCTATTTATAGAAATGGAGATCACATTTTTATTGACGGGGCTGCGCCGATTACAAACCATATTAATATTTTGGCTTATGACGAAAATGGTTATCTATATTATGACGCTGAGACAGGAGAAATTTTACCAGAATAACCTAAGCTTTTTATTGTCATTATTAATTTTCCCTTTTTATTATCTTTAGCAGAGATAAATAAAGAGAGGAGAATTAATATGAGAATCAATGCAGATAAAATAAGAGAATATAGAGAAGAGCATGGAATTAGCATCGACGAGATGGCTGAAATTCTTAATATAGATGGAGAAGCACTTTATGAATACGAAAGTGGAGTTCCATGGTTTGAAGAAGATGCCTTAACTATTTTTACTATTAATAATATTTGTGATAATTTAGATTTTATTGCTATGGATATTGATATTGATGAATTATTTGAAGAATATAATATTTAATTTTATAAAATTCAACTATTGGATTTCCTTTAGTTGAATTTTTTTATTTAAAGTTATATAATATATATGTAAGTTAATTAAGAAAGGAAGTTGCTTAATGAAAGAAGAAATTTTGAACATCCTGTTAGTTGATTTAAAAGAAGATTTAGATAGAGAATTAATTGTATCAGTAGATTTACTTTAGGAGGCGAAAAGCATAAAAAAGACTATTAAAATTCATGTAGATGGAAGTTACAAACAAAAAGTAAACCCTGATGTAGCTGGCTGGGGATTTTGTGTTGAGGCAGAAGAGCAAGAAGTATTATATACTGCTTCTGGTATTGTAAACAATCCAGTCTCTAGACAGATTGATGGAGAGATTCAAGCTGCTAAGGAAGCTATTAATTGGTGTCTTGAAAATGTTATAGATAAAGTAAATACAAAAATTGAAATATATCACGATTATGAAGGCTTAGGAAAATGGGCTGACAATCTTTGGAAGACAAATAAACCCTTAACTACAGAATATAAGCTTTTTGTTTCTAATGCTCGATTCTCAGGACTTAAAGTTTATTTTATATGGGAAAAAGGTCATAATAATAATTTTTTTAATGAAATTGCAGATGAGTTAGCAACTTCTGCCGTTGAAGATTCTGTTGGTTAAAATATCCAATAGAAAATACTATTCTACAAGTAGAATAAATAAAAATAGGGGGTTTTAAAATGAATAAAGATTTATTAGTAAGGGGTGTAAAAAGTACAGTAAAAACAGTAGAAACACAATTAAATAGAAAAGTTCATTCTGTATATTTGACAGGTAGCGCTCTTTATGGAGTTTCTACTCCCGAAAGCGATTTTGATTTTAAGGTCTATGTATACCCCACTTTTTCAGATTTATGCTTTAACGAAAAGCTCTCTAAAGAGGTGGCTGTTAATGAAAACAATGTAGAACATGTCTCTGTAAGAGATGTTCGATTCCAGTATGATGAACTCAATAAATTGTCCCTCAATAGCGCCCACTTACTCCATCCTCCTCTTTTGGGGAAAAGATTATTTACAGAGGAACAGTTAGCACAAGTTTTAGAAGAGAGAAAAGATAATTTTCTTTTTAGTCTTGCTGGTGTTTCTTTGTCAGAATCTAAAAAAGAAGATTCAGGGAAAAAACTTTCAAGAATGTTGTTATTAGAGAATATGTTTACTGCTGTTTTAGAGGATAAATTTACTCTAAATTATTTTTTTGACAAAGATTCCTCTAAAGAAGTATTAGTTAGAGAAAATTTTCATAGATATACAGACTTTGCTAAATTGACTCCTGAAGAATTGATGTTGACAGCCAAGGACTTTAAAAAACAATATAGAGTTGACTGTAAAAAATTGGAAAAGGTTTTAAAAAATCAATTATTAGAAACAGTAAAAACATTTTACAACGTAGGAAAGGAAGTATATTAATGTTTAACATATTAATTACAAAAGATATGAAAATAAATGGAATTACAATTAAGAATGTTCCTGTTAAACAATTAGAAGGCAAAAACGCTCATGGAATTACAAAAGGAGTTGCTAGTAAAATTCAAGATTTAGTTTGGAAAGCTAACGCACTTAAAGTTAATACAATAGATTTTAGCTATAATTTAGGAAAAGAATAGGAGAGTTTTTTATGTTTCTTTATTATGATGAAGGTTTAGTGGAAGATTATATAGACAAAAATATCGTTAAACCTGTATTAAAATTAATTGAACAGACAATAGAAGATGCTGGTAAAGATCCTTCAGAATGGGAATTTTTGAATTTATCAGTATCTTTAAATGATACTGAATTAAAACATATTGAGATTTTTGGAGAAAACAAATTTTATTTTCGATTTATGGCAGAAAATATTCACGTATATATTCACAATAAAGAATTATATATTACAAAAAAACAAGATTCTGGAATAAAATTATCTGATGATATTCTCAATGAAGAAGATATAGATTTAATGGCGAAGGGAATTGGGAATTTTTTGCAAAATTATAAGGAGGAAGAATAATTGAACACATTAAAAATGGATCATTTTGTTGCATCTAGTATTTCTGAAATCCTAGACAATGGAGTTAATTCTTTAGGGGCTCGTCCTAAATACGCCTCTGATGGAAAAACTGCTAATAGTAAATATATAACAGATGTATTTATTAAATTCTATTTGAATAAAGGAGAGTTACCTATTAGTAGATTACGTCCTGTATATACTGGATTAGCTAGACAGGAGCTTTTTTGGATATACCAAGACCAAACATCTGATTTGCAGCCATTAAGAGATAGAGGGGTTCCTTGGTGGGAAGATTGGGCTTTAGAGGATGGAACTATTGGACAACGTTACGGAGCAACAGTTAATCGTTATAATCTAATTGATAGATTAATAGAAGGATTAGAAAAAAATCCATATAATCGTAGAAATATTATTAATTTATGGCAATATAAAGACTTAGATGAAACAGAAGGTTTAATGCCATGTGCTTTTCAAACTATTTGGGATGTTAGAGAAGTTAATGGAGAAACGTTTTTGGATATGAGTTTAATTCAACGCAGTTCAGATTTTCTTGTAGCTGGTATGGGTATTAATCAAATCCAATATGTAGCATTACAAATGATGGTAGCTAAACATTTTGGGTGGAAAGTAGGAACTTTTTCTTGGCATGTAATGAACTTGCATATTTATGACAGGTATTTTGCTCAAGCTCAAGAACTAGTTACTAGATTTGAAAAGATGAACCAAGAGGAACAAAAAGAAATTGAGTTTTATTTAGACGTCCCTGATAAAACTAATTTTTATGATATAAAACCGAGCGATTTTGTACTAAAAGGTTATTCCTCTGTAGGAGATCAGATGAAATTTGATATGGCAATTTAATAATAAATTAAGACACCTTAAATGGTGTCTTTTTTTTGTACTTTTTAGCTATAGGATTTTAACGTATTTGAGCTAGGAAAAGCCTCAAAAAATTAAAAGGAAGGTGTAAAATATGTTTAAAGAAAAAGATTTACTTATTCCAATTGGCGTATTTACAGTCGGGGAATCTAAAGAAGATTATATCGAAATGGACCCGTATGAAAAAGGCACTGTTGACAAGTTAAAAGAATATAATGAAAATGGCGTAGTAGAAATGACCGCAGAAGGCGAAAAGAAAGATTTTGATGGATACTCAAAAGGAGATTTCTTCTCTTTTGGAGATAAGGGATTCCCAGTAGTTCGAAGCAATGAAATTTTTACTAAATTAGATGTTGATGGACAATTACTATCATTCCCTAATCATAAACTTATGGAAGGTGATAAATAATGACTCGTTTTTATAAAGGAATCGCTGGTCGTCGAGGGGCTAATCCATCAGGAGTAGTTATTCACAATGATGCAGGTTCTGTTTATGCTAATGCTGCATTTTATCGTGGATGGTTACCTTCCCATGATGCAGAAAATGGCTTTGCTCATTATTATGTAGCTAGCGATGGAACATTCCAAGCAGAAGATGAAATGAATATGGCGTGGCATACTGCAAATTCAACTGGTAATGCGTATTATATCGGTATTGAAGCATGTCAGTCAATGGGACCAGAAAATATTTTTCGACAAAATGAAGAAAATTCTATTAAATTAGCAGCCCAAATCTTAAAGAGATATGGTTTGCAACCTAATAGAAATACTGTAAAATTGCACAAGCAATTTTCACCAACTTCTTGTCCTCACCGTTCTGTTGCTTTACATGGTGATGGATACGTAATGCAAGATTATTTTATTGCTCGTATTAAATCTTATATGGGTTCTAAGCCAACTCCAACCCCAACCCCAGCACCAAGTACTGGAACTAGAAAATATAATATTGACCTAGTTAATATTAATTCAAAAGCTTTCCAAATCAAAGGTTGGTTTACCCCAGCTAAAGCTACGAAAGGTCAAGATATTTGGGTTTATATTATGAGAAAAGGTGGAGCAGAAATTGCCCGCTTTAAAGCGAAAAAAATTCAACGTCCAGATGTTCAAAAAGCAGTTCCAAATCCTAACGGAGCAGATGTTGGTTTCCAAGTAGACGCTCTTACACCAGAAGGTGTTCTAGGAAAAGATTTTGATTTGTTACTTCGTTACAATAACGATAATAAAGAAGAAATTCGCACTAAAGAGCATTGGAAAGCTCCTGCATTAATTAATGAAGGATACCTAGATAAAGTTGCTGGAGATGCTACAGGTGTTACGTTCGCCGGATGGCATCTAAATACACGTCAAAAAGATGGATTTAAACATTATCTATTTGTAACTGATACAAAAACTGGAAAAGAATATGTACGATTCGATATTACAGGAGGGTCTTACTTAGCTTCTCCAGATATCGCTAAGAAATATGGCCCAGAAATCGCTCAACGTAGCAACTGTCGCTTCCATAATTGGTGTGCATTACCAGCAAATCATCCAGCCAGAGGTAAAACTGTTAATATTATTAGCCGTTATGCTCCTGCAAAAGAAATTGACACAAAAACTTCCACAGATAAACTGTGGGGAACTTATAGACTATAAAAATAAGATTAAAAATACCCTTACAAATAAGGGTATTTTTTTGCTTTTTAAGCATAAATTTGTTATAATAATAACAAATAAATTTAAAAAAAGGAAGTGTTTTTATTGATTTATGCTATAGCAGCAATTGGACCGAATGGAGAATTAGGATTAAATAATAAATTAATTTATCATTCTTCAGAAGATATGAAAAGATTTAAAATTTTAACTTGGAATAGGAATATTTATATGGGATACAAGACTTGGGAGTCTTTACCTGTAGAGGCGTTACCCAATAGAATGAACACTGTGGTTTTAGATATGGAAAGAGGAATATCAAAAAAATTACAGGAAGCCATGAAAAATAATGATAATTTAAAAGTCATTGATGAATCAATGTTTCTTGCTCTCTTGGAGATTCATTCATTATCCTCAGATGTTATAATAATTATTGGTGGAGGAAGATTATATGCACAAACTCAATATTATTGGGATAGACTGTATTTAACAAAATTTTATGAAGAGAAACAGGCAGACACATTTTTCCCAGAAGTAGATTATAATAATTATACTATAAAGAACTTCCAAAAGCAAGAAGATTGTGAATTTATTGATTTTTATCGTATAAAATGATATAATTAATATATACTTAAAAAGGAGATAATAAAATGGGAAAACTTGTAGAATATATTTTAGTTAACAAAGAATTAAATATGGGTGTTGGTAAAATTGCTGGTCAAGTTGCTCATGTACAAACAATTATTGATAACAAAGTTTTTGAATTAGATGATAAGATTTATTTTTTGTCAGAAGAAATTCTTGATGAAGATGTTATGGATATTCGTTTTGCTAAAGAAAAAGAATTAATCAATAATTATTATGATTGGCTTTATTCTGGGTCTCAAACAAAAATTATTTTGCGGGCAAAAGAAAAAGATTTGCTTAAAGCAATTGATATAGGAGCAGTATATGTTAGAGATAATGGTTTGACTGAGATTCCTTCAGGTTCGTTAACAGCTGTTGGTTTTTTCCCACAACCAAAAGATAATCTAGTAGATTTTACCAAAAAATTTCAATTGTTATAAAAGGAGATTAATATAGTGAAAATTATTGGATATGTTTTAATGGAAAGAACTTCCTATAATCAAATTTTTGTAAAACTCGAATTTAATTCAAAAGGTGAATATTTGAGATGGTTAAAATTTATGGAAGAATTTGAATCTTTAGACTTAAATAATTTACCAGATTCTAGATTAGATAATCTAATCGAAAAATGGTATCCTGAAGAAGGAAAAGATATTTGCTATGATTTTGGTTTAATTGATAATCATGGAGAATATGTAAATTATATGTATTCAAAAGATTTCTTTATAGAAACCCACGACGGGCTATATAAAAAACTTGCTACTAATAGTTTAGACCAATTAGAATATTCAAAACAAGATTTAGATATTGCATATCGAACTATTATACCAAAAGCCTTAGAGAGTTATACTTCTTATATTTTAGGATTAAATCCAACATTAGATGGATTAATTCAATTTGGCAAACTTTCTGATTTACACAAATTTTTCCCTTCTCTATATTCTTCTTTAGATTTAATTTTAAAAGTGGTTGATACTTTCTTGGCAGAAGGATACGAGGTCATTAAAAATTCTGAAGGCTGGTTTGTTAAAGTGTTTTAATTTGATTTTTTGGGAATAAGATGATATAATATTATTATAATAAAAGATAAAAAGGAGAAAATATTATGAAGAAAACAAAATTTTATGGAGTTGTTTCAACAAGTAAAAAAGTGTCTGAGGTGGCACGTACAAAAGATTCAAAAGGACGCTGGACTTCTGAAGTTCAAAGTGTTTCTCGTCCAATTGATATTTTAGTAACTTCTGATTTTACTAATCGCATTGATGCTTTAAATGATATTGAGGCACAAGCTTCTAAATTAGGTACACTCAAGTTCACCAGCGCTTTTAAATAACATATAATATTAGAAGGGAATTTTTATAATTCCCTTTTTACATAGGAATATAAAAAGAAAGGAGAATGTAATTTCATGAAAATTAAACCTTCTCATAAAATGAAATTGGATGAAGTAGGAGATTACCTACAAAAGGTTTCTCGTGGGGTAGGAACTATTAAGCCAAAAAAGGGTAAAGGCTCGTATAAAAGGAAACCTAAACATAAAGGGAAGTGGGATTAATGGATAAAGATATAAAATATACAATCTCAAATGGAGGCGAAACAATTGGTTATTGGACGCAAGAAGAATATGAAACCTGGATGGCGAAGATTCATGGTACTCACGAATACTCTGAAGAAGAACAAAGAAAAATTGAAGAAGTTAGAAAAAGATTAAATAATATATCTATGACAAAAAATAGTGATGGTAGTTATAGATTTATTAAAGAGGAGGAAAACAGTGTCAATTAATTTATTATATGGTAAACCAGTAGCAGATTCAATTTATGAAAATATTCATTATCCAAATAAAAAAGTTTTGCATATTTTCCAGGTTGGAGATCTAGAAGAATCTAACCGCTATATCAAAAATAAGATTAAAAAGGCTGAATCTTTAGGTATTCCAACTCAGCTACATAAGGCTGAAACTAAAAAAGAGGTCGATAAAATTTTAGAAGAACTTGTATCTTTAACAAAGATACCTAATCGAGATAAAATATCTGGTATATTTGTTCAACTTCCTTTTGAATTTGATCGCTATATGGAAGATACATTTTTGCGCGTAATTCCCCCAGAATTTGATGTTGACGGTTTAACATATTATAATTTAGGACGTCTATTAGATGGACGTAGAACTGATCTAAATTTTGTCCCAGCAACAGCACATGGGGTAGTAGATATGCTAAAATATTATAATATCCCAATAGAAGGAAAAATTGTAGGTGTCATCGGTCGTTCTAATTTAGTCGGGAAGCCACTTATTCCTCTTCTCTTGGAAGAAAATGCAACTGTCATTAGTATGAACTCCTATACTGATAAAAAGAATTTAGCTTCTCTTAGCAAACAATGTGATATATTGGTGGTAGCAATTGGAAAAGCTAACTTTATAGATAGTAATTTCATTAAAGATAATGCTACTATTATAGATGTTGGTATTAATTTTGATGAGTCTGGAAAGTTAGTTGGAGATGTAGATTTTAATTCTTTGAAAAAAGAAGGTTGGAATGGTAATCTTTCTCCAGTACCAGGTGGAGTTGGACCATTGACAATCGCTAATTTAATGAGAAATGTAAATATAGGAGCGTGGAGATAATGATGGATTATTTTAGTACGGAGCAGGTTAAAGATATTTTATCATTAAAAGATTTACAGGGTTATACTATTGATGCTATTTTCCAAGATGATACTCCAGAGCAGGGATATAATAGTTTAATCAAAGTATTTTTGGGATTAGAAAATGTTTTTATCTGTCAAAGAAAAGATTATCTTACTAAGGAAGATTTATACTCTGATGATTCTATGGTAGAATCTATTGCCAAAAAAATTAAAGAATGCCTGTAAAAGGGTATTCTTTAATTGAAATTATTAATTTAAAATGATATAATTAATTATAAAGTTAAATAAGGAGGTAAAAATGATAGAATTAGCCTCTCATATTGTAGATGTGAGTTTAGAACGTAAAAAATATGTTTATCACTTACAGTTACAAAAAATCACGTATTATACTGTATTACAAGGACTAAAATTAAATTTAATAGACAAAGATACCTTTGAAGAATTATATAAATATAAGTCTGATAGATTTACCACGTCAAGATATGGTCCACGATCTGAAACTATATTTCTTCGATATGGAGTTTTTGGGGCGGAAAGGATTTTTACTA